>WLWD01000937.1_pt1 | contig 133484 bp, 72 predicted proteins | sample 6712731 | NCBI WGS metagenome assembly WLWD01 (sample SAMN12718690, study PRJNA576275) | sponge metagenome | isolation source: marine sponge | host: Mycale hentscheli | place: New Zealand: South Island, Marlborough, Capsize Point | collected 2014-11-01
TGTCAAAGCATTGTGTGTTGTTACAACCACTACTTAGCTAAAGACTATCACAAAGAAAGCTTTTAAATAACGTGTATTGTTTGTTGTTGTTTTTCCCCTTCAATTCAAGCAGTTGCAGAGAGTTGTTACTATGGCACTGAAATCCCTTTACCCTGTATGCTAAATTAAAAAACTGGACCTTTCAGTAGCTTCAGTGTTAGAAGTCAATAAAAATAGTATAGTCTTTAGGCTCGCTCCCAGTTGTGCTCAAGCACACCTCTAGTGATATTCATCAGCTGTATTTACTGGGAGCACCTCAGCCAAATTACAAGCTAGTTGCAAAAGCAGCTGCTGCATGACTATTGTACCTATTTGACATTTTGCCTAGAATAGTTTTGATATGCTTACAGTGTTGTCTGCGTCCAGATATTGAGCTCTTCAAGTTTTATCGTCGTATCTTAAGTCGTTCCCGCTATAATAGACCTAACCGTTCCCTTCGGGCCTCTTGAAACAATACATTTTTAAGAAATCGATTGATCTTTTCTCGATATTTACGCACGCCACGTTGTGCCCGGTTTTCCCGTAGACGGTCACATTTATGTTTGGACATACGTATGTCATTTTGTACTTTGACCCTCCGTATTTTTGTGTTCGCTCCGCGTTCAACCCGGTCCCAAACTTCACTAAACAGAATCCTCCCGTTTAGCGACCATTACCCGTATCACCTTAGAAATTGAATTGTTTACCGCTTTGAATTGTTTTGTGGTGCAGTTAAAACTCAAAAGCTTATGGGAGCTCCATTTATTCGAGTTAGTGGTGGTGGTAAGTTAATACGCTATTAGTCACAGTTATTAGCCCTACTCTTTACTTGAAAATTCATTGTCCACTAGACCAACCACGAAGGTAAGTCTTGCGTAGGTATGTTCAGTTGTGTGAAAGTATTGTGCGTGTGTTATATCAAATAGTTATTTATTTATTTTCTTATTTTGTGTGTCAACAAATTATTTTTTAAATTGGTAGTTATGGCTAGAATAGCATTACACCTTTTTTTTTATCATTTAATCATATGACTTACATATTGAACTGCTCAGGTCCTCAATCACAGGGATTGCTGAAGTTGTCACCAAGCTGGACTCCTCAACTACAGAGGTAACACTCCACCATCACCTCCAGCAAGCTGGGGTAACTCTGTAGCTGTGAGTGTGCTCACTGACATGTTGGTGTTCAAAGCACCACCTTCAGCATTCGCCATTGGTGCTACAAGGTCAAGCTCAGGAGACTCCACTACTGCAAATTTATTATTTGGTGTATTATAACAAAGTATATTTTATTGTGCAAGCATAAAATAATTTTTCCCTATATTTTGTTATATGTTTTGTTGAGATAAACCGTAACAACAGTTGTGTGCTTGAAGTATAAAGCAGTTTCCTCCTTTTGGTGGCTTCAGCCAGTTGCAGCTTCTTTTTGGCAGATATTCTCTTGGGCATGATTGAGCAACAGCAACCACACAACAGTCTCCAGAGACAGCAACCACACAGTGAGTAACAGTAAACCACCAGCAGAATTATTACAGCAAACCACGCGTGGTTTCCAAGCCCGGAATAATTAGAGAATATCCTGATCGTGGAAACTCTCCCCACGCGTTATCAATTCGCGAGGTACTATTCCACGAAACAGGATGCCAATTTTCTGTGGTTAAATTCACGGAAAAAAGTGCACGCGCGTTACTATGTGCAGCACCATTAAGGTTTGTACCGTTGTTTCTCCGTTCCTGGTCGGTCTTTTTTCTTGAAACTTGGTTTATAAGAGCTGTCTGTTGGTGTCTGTTTCAACTGCAACATCAAAGTAAGCGTACATTGAACAGACAACGAGAAATAAATACATAGTATAACTCCTCCTTCTGCGGTTTAGCGCTGCGGTTTCAAGTGGTACTGCACCCTTAACAATAGTGTAGTTTAAGGCTCGCTCGCCATTTGTGCTCAAGCACACCACTAGTTGTAATGTGTGCACTATTCTTGCAACTCAAAATTAGTCTTGTACGCGTGCGTGCGCATGAATCTGAGACAACTAGCGGTGAAAATCGGCGAGATCTCAGGTTGTAGTGTTTCTCCCTCTTCAAAAGTAATGGGGTGTTTGGTAAGTGATTAGACCTACTAAGTTTTAGGTGTATCTTTAAGTCAGCATTAAGAAAATAAGTTTTGTTGAACAAAACTTCAAACCAGAAAAACATGGGGAGACATTAAAAAGCTGCAAGTTTTACTTGATAACCTCTGAGTCAATGGCAGTTTCCAGACCCTTTCCTCCTTCCCCTACGGTAGCGGTAATGAGTCTGGTTACTCAGACTAGACCCTTACCAATCGCAAACTGGGAAAAGTTCTGGTCAACTGACATAGTGTAAGTTGTGTTTGTACCTTCAGCAAACTAGGAGATCGCGGTAAGTTCCCAAGGATGTTGTACAGTTATTATTTTAACGACTCATTTTTGTTCCTGCTCGTAAAATGGAATATGCTCGCATACTTTAACTTACTGGGTTAGACCACTCCACCCATGCATTACTGCTTCTGTCCTCACTATTGTTCTTTCCAGTCCAGTTAGCAGGGGGAAGCTGCACAGCTTGCTCATTGTCAGTGATAAAGGGTTACTAAAGGGTCTGGCTACTCCAGACTAGGGTGTACCAGGGTGTGCTGGACTGTTCAGCAACCCATGTAACATTATCCTGGTACAATGACCAAGTCCTTCAGCTACAGTACCACAGATATTTTTGACTCGAACACACCTGGATTTATTTTGTTATACTTGCTTTATTTAGAGTTGTTCACACCCACACAGAGGCCATTTATATTGCTTTACTTACATAAATAGAATTGGTGCCAGAGTTAGAGGTCTGGGGTACTGCAACTGAAGAATTGAGCCGTTTTATTCCACTGCTACCATTACGCACAATAATACTCACTGAAATGTTGTACAGCTCAAACATGAAGATAATGACCACACAGGAGTTTCAACTATATCAAAGTCAGTTACATATGGCCAAGGTCCAGATTCACTTTTCTAAAAAAGGAATTTTGTGAGACTAAGTCAGTAGACTTCATCTAGAAACAATGTGTCTCTGGAACTCAAACAAGCAGTTCATTATCACAACAGTGTAATGGATCCAGAGTCACATACACGCACGCACACACGTAGGCAGGCAGTACACAGGATGCAGACCATTGGCAGAACCCCCATACAATCCCAGGAAGCATGTACAAAAGGGAAAATGGACACAAATACAGATGATGTACAATGACATGTGTGTTGTAGTATTTATTTGCATTCTTGGTGAGGTTGGCTTATAATATGCTCTTTGCTTAAGTCCTTCAGCTACAGTACCACAGATATTTTTGATTCTAACACACCTGGATTTATTTTGTTATACTGTGTAACACTATTTATTCGGCTTGGGAATTAATTTGGCGAGTTTAGCGATTCCAGGAAGCCCGCTAAGTTATTGTTCCGCTAAGTAGTTTTGATAACCTTTGACCTCCATGTGGTCCGTGAATTTCCTGTAGTTACTAGCTAGCATGTCTCTGTACGGTTATTTCAAAAAGACCACCAACCAGCCACTACTCTCCAGGCCTAGATCGCAGATAGAGGAGGCAGCCAACAAGTCTGTGGCGGCAAGGGTACTCTCTGCAACCACTATAGCAAAAAAAAGAAAAAAAAAGAGAAAAGGCACCTATCAGACTTACTCTGATGAAATAAGAGCAATGATTGGAAGATATGCAGCAGAAAGTGTTTTGCTGTTACCAATGTAAAAAAAATATTTCGTTTTGGAAAATGTATTAAAGCCAAAATATTTACCCCCAATATGTACTCCAGAATGGAATAGCCAAATATTTTACCCGCCAATATTACATTTTATACAGTACTTGCTTTATTTAGAGTTGTTCACACCCACACAGAGGTCATTTATATTGCTTTACTTACATAAATAGAATTGGTGCCAGAGTTAGAGGTCTAGGGTACTGCAACTGAAGAATTGAACCGTTTTATCCCACTGCTATCATTAAGCACAATAATACTCACAGAAATGTTGTACAGCTCAAACATGAAGATAATGACCACACAGGAGTTTCAACCATATCAAAGTCAGTTATATAATAATGGTCAAGGTCCATATTCACTTTTCTAAAAAGGAATTTTGTGAGACAAGGTCAGTAGACTTTATTTAGAAACAATGTGTCTCTGGAACTCAAACAAGCAGTTCAGTATCACAACAGTGTACAGTATGACTTGTGCGTTGTAGTATTTATTTGCAATCTTGGTGAGGTTGGCTTATAATATGCTCTTATGGCTTCTGCAGTCAGTAACTTCAGATGGTTTTCCAATATTGCTGGTGTTTTGAGGGCTATGCAAAAGCAATGTTATCCAAATTACTGTGATTCTAAATAATGTCTTGTCTGCTGTTTAACCCCCTTACCTGCAGATAAATCAGTAATTATTATTCTCTATGAATAATAATATTATTCATAGAGAAAAAAGTATCTACAATACATGTAGTGTATTTAGTTTTAAATATTATTAAAACAAACTAAAAATAACTAAAACTAATTTATAGTGTTTGAACATAACTAAACAACTGAACTAAAAAACAATTGTCCAAATACTACTAGGAACTAACTGATAATCATAAGGGAACTTTAACAACTAACTAGTGATGTGCTTGAGCACAAATGGCGAGCGAGCCTAAAGACTATACTATTTTTATATGAATGATTTTGACTTCTAATACTGAAGCTACTGAAAATAAGGTCCTTTTTTTTTTTATATTTAGCATAGGGTAAAGGGATTTCAGTGCCATAGTAACAACTCTCTGCAACTGCTTGGAAGCAAAAAAACAACAAAACAATACACGTTATTTAAAAGTTTTCTTTGTGATATTCTTAGTGGTTGTAACAATACACAATGTTTTGACACGACTGGACATGCACCTACACAGACTTACCTTAGTGGTAGTCTAGTGGACAATGTATTTTCAGGCAAATACTGTTGCGCACGGTTTATAACCATGACAAAGAGCGCATTGACTTACCACCGCCACTAACTCGAATAGAAATGGAAGTCCCTTAAGTTTTCAAGTTTTAACTGCACCCGCAAAAGAATTCAAAACGGTAAACAATTCAATTTCTAGGGTGATACGGGTACTGATCGATAAACCAGAGGATTCTGTTTAGTGCAATTTGGGACGGGGTCGACAACCGAACTAACACATAAACGCGCGGGTCAAAGTACAAAAATGCCTTACGTACGTCCATACATATATACAAATAAACTAGTGGTGTGCTAGAGCACAAATGGCGAGCGAGCCTTAAACTACACTATTGTTAAATTTAATTTTAACAACTAACACTCAAGCTATTAAAATAAAGTCGAGTTTTTACATTACTATGAGGTAAAGGGGTTTTCAATGTCATAGTAACCGCTCCCGCAACAGTTTGAATTGAAAAAGAAGCAACAAAATCAAATCACGTTATTTAAAATTTTCTTTGTGATGGCTTATAACTGTGACAAATAGCGCATTAACTTACCACCGCCACTAACTCGAATAGAAATGGAGCTCCCATAAGATTTTGAGTTTTAACTGCACCCGCAAAACAATTCAAAGCCGTAAACAATTCAATTTCTAAGGTGATACGGGTAATGGTCGCTAAACCGGAGGATTCTGTTTAGTGAAGTTTGGGACGGGGTCGAACGCGGAGCGAACACAAAAATACGGAGGGTCAAAGTACAAAATGACATACGTACGTCCATATATATAAACAAATAAACAAACATCCCCGATTTTTTCATTTTTACCCCTGTAAGTGTCTCGCTCGCTACGCTCGCTCCCAATAAACACAAACTAAAGGGAAAAAATAATAGGTAAACTAAACAACACTAGTTCCCACCTGGGTGTTCTAGTTACATTTTGAATATTTTGAGTTATTTATTATACAATAATATATAGCTAAAATTATATTATTAGAATGGATTTTGTATAAATTTTGCTAATAAGAAACATGTCACCCTGTGGACACACCATTGCAACATTCTTTTATCCATTTAGAGTTATACAATCTGTTTGCTCCTTTCTACTCAACTGTAGGAACTATACAATAAATCCTATGAATGTTATTCAATATAATGAATATTGAAGGGGATTACTTTTCAGTCATTATTTGAGTTAGTTTAAAGGTATCAGTTTTATATAGTGTGCAAGTATTATGAACTTTGTCAATATAATAATTATAAGTAATGTATAGATTTATGAATTATCGCTGCATGCATTTTTGCTTGCATGGAACGAGGTTGTTATCAATATGGGAACTAATTTGTTATTTAATAAGGTAAATTGAAGTTTATTCCTGAAAGTATTACCGCACACATGCACAAGCACACACACATACATGTGCATATTCTGCACATGTGGTATGATTACAATGCAGTGTGAACACAACACTCCATTTACAGTGTGAACAGCATGTTGCTTATACTCTTTAATAATTGAAATCATTTTCCACTAGCATTAAATCCTATAGTATTCGTGTGTTGTATACATATGTGTCAATGATTTTGTGTGTTTTTGTTGTGTGTTTGTTAGTGGGGTGAAACAATAAGGGATGATAAAATTAAGTATAAGTTCACTTTCAACTTAAGGTTACTACTGTGTGAAAAACAATAGTACTGTGAGAATTAAATGTACTTTATCTCTAATCACTCTAAGATTACCTCTCATGGATTATTATTGACTGGTTTAGCAGCTTCTCATGAGAACTCAGAAACATGAAAGTTAAAAATAATATCGTGGTCTGCAGTTTATAAATAGCAAGATTTAATCAATTATTCCAGTAGGATGTGTCAACCAACTTCAATAGCTGTGATAATTACTATCAGCCATGATCATGAATTTCATTAAATTTCACCTCCCAGCATGACAAAGCTTGCCTTAATTAATTTATTAAGCCACTCTGCAGTGTTATAGTGAATATTATTAATAATCTATGGAATCAGGGTTTGTGCCTGATATCGTGCACTGAGAGTTGTTATAAATTCATAAACAAAAAAACTCCCATCAAACCACCCATAAATGTATAATGGCATATTGATCTAATTGTAACCGTTAATGAAGAAGTCATTCCTAAATATTTTACAAATGACCATAGGACATAAACCTTTAACCATTATAGTTTTAAACACGTGATAATCCTTTTCTTCTTACTTACAGCATTTGTTTGTATTTCTCTGGTACAAAATTGTACTCACTTTCAATCTAAACATTTGCTTTTCTGGTAAGCCAACTTCAGATTGGTTATTTAAATTCACTACTAAAATAGTTGCAGTAAAAATTATTAAAGCTAGCACAGGTAGCATTTCAAAAATGAAAAAACCCTTCTTTAGCTACCTCTTAAAATCGAGTAAACTACATGATGTAGTAGAGCAGTTTTGAATAAAAATTGTTATTACTGATCACATTCATCAGCCACACTGAACTCGTATATAATAAAGTTACTTCTGGTGATATGCTGTATTGAAAGATTAAATGGATCAATGAATGTAACTATATCTACACTATATGTAGCTAAGAATAGGATTTTGTCCAAAATATTTTTGGCAAGTGCTGGTATACTGCTAGTATAATATTAAAAAAAAATTCTCTAATAGTTTACACTAAGTAATTAGTTTAGTTTAGTAAACTATGTGTAAATTATGCTCTGTTTTCAAGATTAAAGTGATAATTGATTAGCTTTCACTGTGATAAAATAACATTGCATTGTATGTGAGAGACCAACAACCCTGAGATTCATGTTTTGGCAGATTGATAACCATGTAGTAATTGATCTTTATAATAAGTCACCCAAAACTATCAGTGCAACTGAAATTACATGTATACTAAATTCCTTTAACAATGTTCTCCTCCATTTAAATATGCCTTCCATACAGTCAATGGTAATTTATTAAGGCCTAGTGTTATAATCATTGGCAAAATTGAAATACAGGATACTTTTAACTACTCAATTGAATTAGTTATGATTCTAACCACACTTTCAGTATGAACTGATATTGTTTCATGATTGTGGCACATCCATTGGTACGATATGATGCTTTTGTAAACATTAATTCTGTGTAAAATGACTTGTTACCTTCCCATTCATTAGGGAGGGGATAAATGTAGAAGTTTAATTTTACTCGCCTTTTAGGATAATATGAAAATGGTTTACTGTCAACAGACTTATATTACTACAATATATAATATTATGTATGTGTAAAACAGTCATCAATTCAAAAACACAACGATATTTTGTAGACTATTAACAAAATAATATGTGCTGGACAAAACAATCAGTTTAATGAATGGCAAAGTTTTAAGTCTCAGGATAGATTAGAAAACGTTCATTTGTTTGTTATTTGCACAGGCCTTCAAATTCATGCATAAATAAATGCTAAACAATGACCTCATCTCTAAACTTCACTTGAGGCAGCTACAACAGCCATCATTCTCTATATCCATTACTTTTACTCTACTTGTTGTCATAGTAAATGTGCACATGATAGCAAAAATGACAGAAAAGAAAAAAATATCAGCACAAAATACATCTTCATACTCCTATTTATTCATGTGTTTTATATATCAGTCTTTTGTTTAATTAGTTTGATTTCAAGTATGTATTGGGGGAATAATGGTACCGGTACAGTTGAATAGGCCTGGCAGGGCTGCATACTCGACAGTGGGGATGGAGTCTGGGGCTTGTCATAGAGACTTTCCATTTTAACTGTTGGATCTGCGTTCATACAGCAATGGTCAACAAAGAAATAAGAACACACAAAACATGAGCCCATCATGAGTATGACACACCAACACAGTAGTCATACAATGATTCTTCTTGAATAGGTATGGCCTGGTCACTGCTAATGGTGGTCTTGGGCTCCTCAATAGTGATGTGGTTCCTAAGAAATAGATTCTATATTGATGTGGTGGAGACCTGCCCTCAACATCCTCCACACTCAACTAACTTACATTAGTAATATGAATACTAACATTATACATTCATATCTGTTTGGTCTCATAAGACAAACACCAAATTAACTTGCTCTTTCTGTCTATTCTCATGTTAATGCTGTATCACACCTTCACACCAGGCTTGCTGGCAGGTTTAGTATGTAGTGGCTAGCCAGCACTGCCTGGGTCAGTCTTCTAAGTTTGTAACTATAAGCTAGTTTAATAAACATATTTAACTGTAAAGCTAGTTGCATTACTGTAACCTGGGTGACTTAGCTTAGAGGAACAGGGACGGCTCTCAACCACAATCCCCTCTACGCTAAGATTCATCCAAAGAAGATTCTGGTGGCAGCTACCAGTATCAACAACCCGATACTGTCAACTTAACCCCCACACTTGGTGGCAGCGAGAAGAACCCGGTGCAGTGGTGAAGCTCATCTCGCCATCGTTGGGACACACTTACCTTCAAGAACTTTCTTGGTATTTCATTTCTATTTCACTGTTTATTTGTTCAGTACCTTTTTGACAATTATTTCTATTGTCATATTTTCAACTTGTAAACTACTATTTCATCCTTGAGTTTTGTCTCATTGGTGTGATTTAATTGTGCATCATCACAAATTTGGATTTCTGTGATTATCAAGGTGTTTTTTGTTTGTTTTTCATTTCTTTGTTGTAAAGTATAATCAAAGAAGCTGTTTTCTGATATACATTCCCTGTTATTACTATCCTGTTTTTTTTTGTTTTTTTGTCAGCAGTAATTTTCTCCTTACATATTTTTTTTGTATTTGTCACCTCATGTCAGACTCGGAAGAGACAATAACGACTTACTCATCTGACAGAGACAACGACGAAGACATTATTTCTGTAGACACTAACGACGAAGTTGTTGGACAAGATTCTCGGGTTACGACAAGGCTTCAAAAGAAACAACAATTAGCTCGGAACAGCTCTCAAGTATCTGGTGATATTGCTTATTGTACACAGGACAATATGGCCCACAGATCTCATCCTTCATCTCATCAGCCATCCATCTCACTCGAACCGGCCCAAGACCCAATCGTTGCTATTCTTACAATGATGCGACAGCAAATGACCGTGACTCAGCAGCAGTTAGAAAAAGCTGATGAACGTTGGCATGCCGCGGAGGAAGACCGGCGTGCGAAACGAGCTGAACGAATAAGGTGGGAAGAGGAAGAACGAGAGCGAGCAGTGAAAGCCGACGAGCAAATGAAGAAGCAGTGGGAGGAAGACAAAGGTCTACGACGTGAGCTATTTGAAATGGAGCAGCAGCATAGGCAAGACCGAGATGCGACCAACTCGGCCAAAGCTGAAGACCTCAGACAAAGCAAGGCAGCTAAATTAATTGCAAAGATGGGCGTAAGTGAATCCATACTGAGTTACTTTGAACGTATTGAAGCTTCATTTAGTAATGAGCATATTGGGAGTGATAGGTACAAGTTAGAAACTTTAAGACAAGGGTTGCATGGAAATTCATTAGAATCCTTATTGTCAGTGACTAAAGGCGTAGATATTAGTTATGAAGTAGCCAAAAACCAAGTTTTGACTGCATCTGGGTATAACTGGTACAATTGTTTATCCCATTTTTCTTGTATTGCACCAACCTCAAATGAAGCTACGACCTGGTGGAAAGATCTTTCCTTTAGAGTACATACTATCCTCAGGAGAGCACCAGCTTTAGTTGAAGTAGATTCAGAACTCTTAACCACTATTTCAGAAGCATTTAGTGCCCAATTATTGGCAGCAGGTCTACCCCATGAAGGAATGGATAGGGTATTAGCCAAGACAAATGTTTCCCACAATGACATTTTTAATTCTTTTGTGGCTTACACGGGCAAACACCTCCATGTTTTTAGACGAAACAGATATTATCCTCATGATAGGAATTATTCCAGAAGAGTTCCTTTTAAAATGAATAGTAAACTCAACGACAGTAAGAGTGAGGACAAGTGTGATGACCAGGCCACTTCAAAATCAGGTGTTTCATCTAATGATGACAAAGTATTCATCCCTACTTGCTATATTTGCAACGTAAAGGGTCACAAAGCACCTGAATGCCCCGATAAACGAAAGAAGGGTGAAAAAGACAAGAGTGGTACCCATAATAAACAACCCTGTAACCCAAGGATTAGAAGAATTTCTCCTAGTAAAACTGAGCCCAAGAAGTCAGAGTGGCTTATCCAGGGAGAGTTGAATGGTGTGAATGTTCCAATCAGACTGGATACTGGGGCAGATTTGACCTTAGTACATAGTTCCCTGATGCTTGCTCACAATTTATTGGGTAATCTAGTTACTATTTCCTTTGCCAATGGTGAAACTGCTCAGATTGATACAGCTAATGTTACTATACATGCTGGTGATTTTGTGAAATCTTTGGTTGTTGGTGTTTCTGATACAATTCATTCTGGTGAAGTATTATTAGGTAATGATTTTGGTAGATATGAACTCTCTCACCTTATTATGGATTCTTGTCCCAAGCCTTCTCATGTAGGTGTCATTACCAGAGCTCAGGCTCAGGCACAAAGGCAGGAGGACCAGACAGCCATCGAGATGCAGGCCAGTGAAAGCGCAGATGCCACACCCCCAGAAGAGGTCTTAAGAAGTGGAAGTGAGGGTGGCACTGCCAGTGAAAGTCCATCTCAGGCATCGGCCAGTTCTGACCCACAAGATTGCAGTGAGGATGAACCTTGCCCATCTGTTACATCTCCGCAAGAATGTCCACTGACTGACGACTCAGTTGAGTTACCTGTGGCTAGTATAGGGGGTATAGACAGGATGGCCTTATGCAAACTGCAAGCTGATTGTGATTCACTTGCCAGATGTAGGCAGTGGGGTGCTAACAGAGAACTTGGCTATTTCTTTTCTAATGGTTTATTGATGTTTAATCCTAAGTGTAGTAGCGTAAACGTACCTATTATCGCCACCTCGCTACGGTACCCTATTATCGCCAACGCGTTTTTGCGCCCGTATAAACGGCTCTAGAAGAATTTACACATGCGCATTAGAATCAGTATTTATTGTGCTTCAATTAGAATACAAATTTGTTAGATTTCAATGAAGGGTAGCCGTAGCTAGGCTGCTTTTTTTGAGAGGACCTATTTTTCGATACTTTGGCGTCTTTGGCGATAGAAGGTATGTCAAGCAAACGGTGTATAAGTCGAGCAGGCTTGCGTGTGGGGTTTTTTTTTTTGCATGTAAGTGTTTTAGTTGTGTCATAGCATCATTTTAAGCTGAAATAAAAATTTTCTTGTTAAAAACTAGGTGTGTATAGCCGTTGTTACTGATGGATTCCGATTCTATGGAGGAAGTTCCTAATTCCAAACGTCCCCGGTTGAATTGGAGAAATGAGGACATGATAAAAGCTATGGAAGTTGTAGAATCTAAAGGAAAAAGTATCTCAGCAGCAGCTAAGATGTTCAATGTTCCTAGAAAAACTCTGGATGACCGAGTCAAGGGTCGCATTAAGCATGGCAGCAAACCAGGAGTCTGCACAGCTCTTACATTTATTCAGGAAAAGTCTCTCGTAAACTATCTCTTGTACATGGCCGAAAGAGGATTTCCCTTAACACGTACAATGGTCAAGGCATTTGCTTTGGCCATTGCCAAGCGATCTGGTTGTGCCTACCGTTTTAATGAGGAGTTGGGTCCCAGTGATCATTGGTGGCAACTATTTAAGAAGCGTCATCCTATCATTAGGTTGCGTAAAGCCGATAGTCTTGAACGATCACGAGCGGAACATCTACAGGAGGACGTAACTAAGGAATACTTTATAAAATTGGAGTCGTTGTTAGAAAATGGTGGACTAAAAAATAAACCCAGACAGTTGTATAACTGTGACGAAACATTTCTGCCGCTTGACTGCTCGAGAGAAAAAGTTGTTGCGGCAAAAGTGCGAAAGTTGTATATAATCAAAATGTGGGAACATCAGAGCATATCACTTTGCTTTGCTGTGTGTCAGCCGCAGGTTTTCCTATGCCTCCAATGATTATATATGCCAAATCGTTTCCAGGAGGGCAATATCGGTTTGATGGACCCGAAGATGCATTGTATGCCAAGAGTGACAGCGGTTGGATTGACTCCGAATTATTTTTGGCATGGCTGAAAAAATTTTTTGTGAAGTTTTGTGTTCCTGAACGCCCAATAATGCTTTTAATAGATGGTCATGGATCTCATATTACGGTCGAGGCAATTGATTTTTGTCAAGCCAATAATATTATTCTCTTCTGTCTGCCTCCCCATACTACTCACGCTTTGCAACCACTTGACGTGTCAGTTTTTAAGTCACTCAAAGATCGATTTTCTAAGGCAGTTCGAGCACTGTCATTTACAAAAAAAAATTTTGTAGTGACTAAACGAGAGTTTTCTAAAGTCTTGAAATCGCCGCTTGATCATGCTTTTTCCATACCGAACATTAAGAATGGATTTCGTAAATGCGGAATTTACCCCTTGAATCCAGATGCTATTCCCCAAAGCAAAATGATACCGTCAACCCTTTACAGCACTTCCTGCGTTCGAGACAAGTCAACAAATTCTGGTGTTAATGATAGTAACGCGTCAACTTCTGATATCACAGGACAGGATACATCTTCTGATAGTCAGGAAGAATGTACGTCTAGTCAGAAAGTGCCAGCTTCGGCTCAGGAAGTGTCTTCTTCTGTTCAGGAAGCATCTCCTTTGTGTCAGGAAGCATCACCTTCGGGTCAGGAAGTGCCTACTCTGGATCAGGAAGCATCTACTGCCGATCAAGAAACATCTACTGCCGATCAAGAAACATCTTCTTCACTTCCTGTTGTAGTTCGTTCTTCAGATATTGGAGCAGCGTCAACTACGTCTACTTCAACTTCATCTGCATCTGGAGTTATTACAACATGTTCATCTTCAGTATCTCCTATACGTACATCTGGCATTGTCAACCCACTTGTGTCTGCTGGTTTGATATCACCTGATCTGATGGATATTCTTGCAGTACCTTCAGCTGATGCTGCAGTAAGTAAGCCGAGGACAAAGCGAATTACCGGCGCAAGATGCTTGACTTCCGATGAATATGCTGAGATGCTTCGAAAGGATAAAGAGAAGAAAGAAAAAGAGGAAAGAGAGAAAATAAAGAGGAAAGAAGACAGAGAACGCAAAAAAAAAGAAAGAGAAGAAAAATTAAAACAGAAAGTTGGCCGAGGTCGTGGAAGGGGGCGTGGGGGTGGAAGGGGGCGTGGGGGTGGAAGGGGGCGTGGGGGTGGAAGGGGGCGTGGAGGTGGAAGGGGGCGTGGGGGTAGAAGAGGGCGTGGGGGTGGAAGAGGGCGTGGTAGACAAGATGATGATCAAGAAAGTGATGACTCGTGCAGTCAGACAGACACAGGAGATAACGATATGGATATGAGTGAATCACAGGATACAACTGAAATAAACAATGAAGAATCTTCAAATCAGGCCTCTGCAAGAGAAGAAAGTGAGCCAAACAATAGCGATTCAGATGCCAGTGACTTGTCATGTCGTTCTCAACATGTTAATCGCTCTGGTCGTCGTCAGCGCGTACCATCAAGATATCGACGTCATAGTGGCACTGATACTGACGACAATGATGGGACATTGTGTTGTATTTGTGAGAAGAATGAGCCTGATGGTCTTGCTGCATCTGTGGTGTTCTGGGTAGACTGCTCCAAGTGTGGTGCATGGGTGCATAATCAATGTGCATTCAACAACAACACTGCTAGTCGCAAGTACTTATGTACGAAGTGTTCCAAGTAAACAACAACTCTTCTATACCTTTCTATTTTCTTTTTATATTGTTCTAATACCATACCAGTACCAAAAATACCACACGTTCAAGTAAAATAAAATAAAAAAATTCAATTATTTCAAATTTGACAGGTAATTCATACAGTAATATTTTTAACATCAGCAACAGGACCTAATTTTATAAAAAAAAATCTTAAATAAGGAAAAAAACAAGTATAATCAATTTATAAAAATAAATAAAAGTATCGGCGATAATCGGTTCATCGTACCCGATTTTCGCCATTTGAATGACCAGTGCATTCGGTACGGTAACTCCCGATCCAGTGGGAAAATTTTCTCCATACTGCTGTAGCAAGTAGCCTAGGTATTCCTTTAACTGCCGCGGGTCAATCAATACGCAAGTCTGGAAGGCGTCACCGCTACTCCACCTATGGACAAAAACACGGCGATAATAGGTACGCTTACGCTAGTGACTCTGATGAAATTCTTATTCATGCGGTCATAGTGTTGCCTGAGTCATTAGTCCCAGAGATTCTAAAAGCTGGACATGACCATTCTGGCCATTTTGGCAAGCACAAAACACAGTCTATCATAGCCAGAAACTTTACTTGGCCAGGTATAGCAAGAGATGTGTCAGAGTACGTTAAATCATGTAAACCATGTCAGTTACACAGCAAGCAGAACCCCAGTAAAGCACCATTGACTGTTACAGATACTCTAACGGTACCATTTGAGAAGCTTGCATTTGACCTGGTTGGTAAGAAAGGCAGTTTTCAGTATTTGTTGACATGTGTTTGTTTATCTTCACACTATTGCTGGGCAGTCCCTTTGAAATCTATCACTTCAGAAGATGTGGCAAATGGTATGATTGCAATTTTTAAAGATTCTGGAATACCTAGAGAAATTCTTTCAGACAGAGGTACTCAGTTCCTTTCCCATATTGTCAAACAGTTATGCTCTTTCCTCCACATACACCAATTGAAGACAGCCCCATATAGGCCTCAGAGTAACGGTGTTTTAGAACGGTTACATGGCACTTTAGTTGCTACCATTAAGAAGTCGTGCAAACACAAGCTAGACTGGGCTAGCCATATTGACCTATCTGTATTCAGTTTACGCAATATGCCTCACAGAGATTACGGGTTAACTCCCTTTGAACTTGTTAATGGGAGAAAGATACCTCATATTGTTTCCTATATTAAAGAGTTGTGGGAGCATGATGCAACTGAAGGTCTTAATGTGACTAAATATATGCATGAGTTTGCAGAGAAACTAGAAGTGATCCGTTCTTGCATGGGTGAGAAATTACATGATGCTAAAGTTAGGCAAAGACGTATGGAAGATTCTAGAGATCTTAGGAGTTTTTCAGTTGGAGACAATGTGCTTTTCCGTACTCCTGGCTTAGTGAATAAGCTGGAGTCTGCCTGGCAAGGCCCTTATTCTGTAACCAAAAAGATTGGGGACATAAATTATGAGATTCAGTGGACCGATGGCAAGAAACACAAGCGAGTTGTCCACGTAAATCATCTCAAGCCATTTAATCAGGAATTGCTGTCAGTGAATAGAGTAGTTGTTGTCGCAGATGAGCAGTCTGAATTAAATTCTTCTACTTCAGTCTCAGAGCCTGATCTAACACCCACTCAGAAACAAGAGTTGGAGGTGGTTCTCTCTCAGTATGAATCTTTGTTTTCTGATAAACCTGGTCTTACTGACCTAACAGAATTCCACATTAAAACTACCTCAGAACAGCCCATTAGCTTGAAACCTTATACAGTTCCTTTAGGTCTCGAGGTGCAATTCAAGGAAGAGCTAGACAACCTCTTAGATAGTAATATCATAGAACCTAGTGATTCCACATGGGCATTTCCTGCCATCCCAGTCAAAAAGAAAGATGGTGGACTGAGGATAGTTGTAGATTTTAGGAGATTGAATGACATCACTGTGAAAGATCCATTTTATATGCCCACTATTGAGGAGATTGTGAATAAATTGGGTAATGCAAAATTCTTTTCAAAGTTAGACTTGACAAAAGGGTTTCATGAGATACCAATACATCCTGACTCTATGGACAAGACTTCTTTCGTGACACCATTCGGCAAATTTCGATACAAACGACTACCATTTGGCTTGACTAACGCTCCTGCTGTGTTTCAAACAACTATGTACAAATGTTTACAACATCTCTCTCATTGTGTTAATCCTTACATTGATGACCTCATTACTTATTCTTGCACTTGGTGTGATCACTTGAGTCATATTAGTTCTGTTTTAAATACTCTCAAAACTCATCATCTCACAGCCAAACCCTCTAAATGTGTTTGGGGGGCTAAGTCTTTGGAGTTTCTTGGGAAGATCATTAGTGCTGACGGCATCTCTATTCCCCAGGCGAGGGTATCATCTTTTGCTTCTTATGTAAAACCCAAAACCATCAAGCAAATGCGGTCTTTTCTGGGCCTTGTTAATTTTTATCGTGATTTCATACCTTCCCTCGCCTGTTACACTAAATCTCTTTCTTCCTCTGTCACAAAGACAAGTCCCAAGAATGTCATATGGTCAGAGCGGATGTCAGCAGACTTTTCTCATATTATCTCTGCCATTTCTAACCACTCATATCTCACCATTCCCAATATCACTGATAACTATGTACTTTTGTGTGATGCTTCTTCCAAGGGAGTGGGTGGGGTGTTATGTGTCTGTAGAGATGGGCGAGACTTACCGGTCGCGTACTACAGTCGACAGACCCGAGCCCGTGAGGAGAAATACAGTGCAAGCGAATTAGAATGTCTGGCTCTCGTGGAATCCCTTCACCACTTTAAAGGCTACTTGATCGGAAAACACTTCAAAGTTGTCACAGACCACAAAGCCCTGAAAGCACTCATGACTTCGACCAGTCTGAACTCTCGTCTGTGGCGATGGCTCCTTACTATCCTTGACTTCTCCTTCGATGTCCAGTATAGACCGGGGAAGGACCACGTTATCCCTGATGCGTTATCCAGACAAGGGTGGACCGAAACACCAGGATTGCCATGCCGAGATGCAGCGGAAGGCACTTCTTCCATAACTTTTCCGGACTCTATTTTGCCAGTACCGGACTCTATCCTTCGAAATGGGGGGAAGTGTGGTGGAGACCTGCCCTCAACATCCTCCACACTCAACTAACTTACATTAGTAATATGAATACTAACATTATACATTCATATCTGTTTGGTCTCATAAGACAAACACCAAATTAACTTGCTCTTTCTGTCTATTCTCATGTTAATGCTGTATCACACCTTCACACCAGGCTTGCTGGCAGGTTTAGTATGTAGTGGCTAGCCAGCACTGCCTGGGTCAGTCTTCTAAGTTTGTAACTATAAGCTAGTTTAATAAACATATTTAACTGTAAAGCTAGTTGCATTACTGTAACCTGGGTGACTTAGCTTAGAGGAACAGGGACGGCTCTCAACCACAATCCCCTCTACGCTAAGATTCATCCAAAGAAGATTCTGGTGGCAGCTACCAGTATCAACAACCCGATACTGTCAACTTAACCCCCACACTTGGTGGCAGCGAGAAGAACGCGGTGCAGTGTTAACCCCCACAATTGACATAGACTTAAACATAGTCATAGTTTTGACCTTATAACTATCCAGAAAAACCTATGTACAAGTGAGTAGTGAAAACTGCTCATAAAAACATCAAAATTAAACGTTCATTTAATATTTGGTTCAAATGTAATAAAAGAAGATTCTGATGTTAAAGCTGTGGTTCAGATATACCTTTACAATGAATCTTTTGTATGAAGAAGAGCAGAGTGAAGATACAACACAATGAAACCAGAGCTAAAATCATCGACAGAGAAATATAGTATACCTATTAAGAAATATACCATAATTAAAATAATTTACGAATCTTAAACTTGACTTTGCTATCGGTGTATTAGCCATTTAATTTTGACATTATGATTATTGTGTAAACAAGTCTAATCATTCTAGGAGTATCTTGTTGGCTGTGTCAACTGATAGTGTCAGCTTTCATCTTCAGAAGAAGAACATCCCAACTCATCAAGAAGTGTTACATTCAAATCGGATTGAGAAGGTTTCAGATTTTCTTTGCTGCTGTAATCTGAAACAGCAACACATGAGGTCAATTATATCTGAAGGTGTATGTGTATGATTGCATTATAAACAACGTATATATTTATTCAAAAACCAAACCTGGAATATTCCATATATTAGAATCACTCATCTGTGTTTATAAAGAATCTTACATGTACTAACTCAAACAGTAACACAAAACTCAGGTTGTCCCAAACAGTACACTTTATTAGCATTATTTGCAACCATATTTTAATGTTAGCAAACTAATTATTTCAGCATATAAATAGGTTTAACCATAATTTTTACACTATGCACTGTCCGGGACTGTAGACCAATCCCAGACATGATGTTATACACACACGTTATTAGATGTTTCACCCTTCTCATTGATTTCCATCTACACCTTGTTAACACTTTTCTCACATGCCCATTTATGGACGTATGTTTACTCTCTCTCTCTTGCCTCTCTTTAATCATATTCATACCTGTATTCTATACCCACAGTCATCTCACTCCTATGTTCTTGTTATAAGTCACGCATATTCTCTCTTATATTGGTTGCTTTCCTCTGACCCACTTGGAGCATGATAAAACTCTGAGATAGTTGCCATACCTGTCAACCATCTAGTAAAAAAAATCAGGACAAACAATGAAAAAAATCAGGATTTTAATGAAAAAATCAGGACATATTAAAGAAACACATTGAAGCATAAACAGAAAAGTATGATCTAGCTATGCTCTCTATTATAGTCCATAGTGGCATGCTTGGCAGTCTTTATAAGTTCAACAGGTGTATCCAATTCAAAACAATCAACATCACTGTTTAATTTGCATGATAGTAGAGCGCACAGAGTACTTGAGTCCATTTCAGTTCGATGATCAGTTAAAATCTTTTTTACATGACTAAAAACTCTCTCAGTGTCTGGATTAGATACAGGTAAAGAAAGAACACATTTTGCTAATGTAGACAAGTGAGGAAACCGAGGTTGATTTTGAAGAGTCATCATCTTTCCAATCATTTCCCAATATGAGCACAGGTGTTGGCCAATTTTGGTGGATGAAGCTTCTCCCGTAACTTTATCAGTAGGGAGAGTAGCAGTTGATGCTAACTTGTAATCTAATACTTCCTCTTCTAAAGCATCTAATGATTCTTGTGGTACTGCTACCGGAAAACGCTGAGCAAGTCGACAGACATCATTCCAAGCAATGAGATGTTGATTATTAGGGAGAAAAACCGCTATATCATCAACTAATGTATCAGAAAATGGAAACTTGCGCAGTATGGTGGAGGCAATTGCCACATAAAACTCTCTGACTCCATTAAAAAATGACTTATGCACATTTGAATCTAGTACATCTTCCTCAGATGAAAGATATGCCCAGGCATCTTGTCCAATGCATAGTTGATCATCAGGTAGCTGTACATTGGGGTCCTGCAGATTAATATCCATGAAACTGCTATCAGCAGTGTGAATGCATTCAGTAACTAGAAATCGCCCTAAAAGAATTCGTAAGAGTCTATGAACTTCAGCTTTCAGAGTTGGAAGCATCGGAATATCTGACTGAAATATTGCATTGAATTTGCACATTGAATTCAATGCAAACCCTAAGAATAACATTACCAACTTTGAAAGATGACTCTTAAAGTTTTCATCTAATCGCCTTACTCTAGCCGAGTGGTCACTCTCTGACACTGAGTCAAAGTATGCATAAAGTGCAGGCCATTGCTGAATAACTCTTTTCACAGCCCTATCAAGACTTAGCCAGCGTGTCTTGCAGTGCTTCAGAATTTTCAATTCCTTTGTATCAGTAAAGTGTTGAAATTCATGCAAATCCTGTTTTCGTTTTGCACTCTTCTCAAAATAATAATAGAGATCAACAAAGAAATCATCTACATCAATTGGCAGTGCCTTTACTCCTGCCAATAACGCCAGATTTGCAAGGTGACATACACAACCTTGGCTGTAAACTTGCGGTTGCTTTTCCTTAACACGAGAAAGTACAGAATTATGTTTACCAACCATCACATTGGTAGTATCTGACTCAAATGCAACAACATTTTGCCATGAAATAGATCTCTTTTCCAGTGATGCATTAATACATTCAAATAGATTTGAAGCTGTCCCTATATTGCACACAGGCATATCAAGAAAGCGAGTTACAGGTATACCAAGCTTATCATCCCAAAAACGTACCAAAATAGCAAGATGTTTATTTTCTGTGTAACTGTCTTCATCACACAAGATTGAAAAAGGACCCCTCTGACAGAGTTGAATAACAGGATCAAGAAAGTGAGGGTTTAGGGCACGCTTGATTATACAAGTTGCCTTGGTGTGAGCACACTGATAGTTTTGAGCAATATCACTATCTGGAAACATGGCTTGAACTAGGTGGGAAAAATGATTAGCTGTGGAAAAGGAAATATTGTGCTCAGCAACAAACATACCAAATAAAATCTCTGCTCTAGTAGCACCATCTCGAACTGGATGAGAAATCATTTTCCTTAAATCCATAGATTGACCCTCAGCTTGAACCATCTGTTGGTGCTTAGCAGTAGCTAAATGTTTCCTTACATCTGACACACCCCCATGAGAAATATTTATATGAGTACCGCAAAGTTTGCAAAAACCAAAGTTCTTTCCTCTGCTACTCCGACTTATACCATGAGTTTGCCAGTCATTAAGGTAGTGGCATTCCCTTTTTGCCTTCTTTGAAGGTCCTGGATCTCCTTGGACACCCTCAGCCATTCAGTGTAACAAAAATATTCAGCAGCTTACAGTGCTTGAAATCCCTTTACCGAATTATGCTGAATTTACCGAGTTAAGTAATGTGGCCACGCCCACCCTTTTATGCTTAAAAAATTCGGGACATTATAAGCAGTAAGCGGGACTGCGGGACAGAGCAAAGAAAATCGGGACTGTCCCGCCAAATTCGGGACAGTTGACAGGTATGAGTTGCGCTCTTTTTAAGGCTCTCCACAAGGAACTCAAGGTTGCAAGCTAAAGCCAGCGGCTGCGAGGGAGTGGTTTAGCATCCGCGCCGGGTTAAGTTAGTAGCCTGGTCCTTACCACTCGGTAAGGAGAAGATTCTGAAAGTGCGCTGTACCCAAAGTCCACGTCACGCCCACAACTGGCAGTTTGAGGTCACCTATGCATACAACCTCAAACACAATACACCTTTACTTTCACGCCTCATACAACAGGCCCCGGGTACAGTCACTTTCATTTGGTCCTTCGAACCTTGGTACGAATTGGCACTACGGCCTTCCAAGTCTACTACCACTACTGTTGTTCGCTAGTTTGACTATTCGAGTTTCTACCAGTTCAAGTTCTCACTACCGCTAGTCCAGTCTATTTTGCTAGTCGACTTCTGTACAAATTCATTCTTGGGAATACGCCCTACGTTTCTACCTACTCTTCTCTACAGCGTCACTTCGCTTCTCCTTTCGAGATCGTTTTGCTATGGCTGACGAATCACTGACGGAGGAAGCTCTTGCTTCGGCTATGTCTGCCGAGTCACCAATCACTGACATCAAGCTTCGGGATCTCAAAGCTCAACGGAGTTCCCGGAGAGGACAAGTCACGAGGGTCCACAACAGGCTGAGCACGTTGCAGAAGAAGCATCCGTCCACGGTCACTGCTGCGGCAGTTGACTCACTCATGAAAGACGCTCAGACTGCTGTACAACGTCACGATGACATTCAGGACCAGATTGATTCCATTGCTCCTGATCCTTCCTCCTTCACAGATCCTACAGATAGGGATTGCCACGATAGTCTCCATGCTACCTTGCTGGCTGAGCTCGAGGACCTTGCTATTAGCACCTCTGTTCACAGGAATGCCAGACGACTCATGTCAGACATCCAGAACCTTCTCAAACTTGGGTCGGACGTCTCCACTTACAAAGATGATTGCGACCGCATCTCCAAGGGTCACTCGGACCTCCACACGGATGTCCTGGCTCTGCCTGACGACGGAGAAGCACAATCTCTCATTGCCGAAGTAGACACACTGTTTACAGAACTCAGGCAGTTACTTGCTTCATCTACACCGAAGCCTGTGACTCCGCCGTCAGCCACGTCATCGACTTCTTCTCATGATTCATGCCCACGCATGGCTCCCCTGAACTTGGAGATTCCTAAATACAATGGGGACCCTCTCCAGTGGGATGCCTTCGAGATGAGCCTTACGTCTTTGCTCCAACACAGGGCAGATGGCTTCTCGGTGGTGGACAAATTTGCCATCATCCGACAGGCTGTCCTTCCCTATAATGGACGGGCTCTGATTGCCGACTATCTGAAAGAGGGTCGACCTGTTGAGGACCTTCTGACAGAACTCAAACGCACGTTTGGCAGACCACAACTAGTTGTGCCTATGTTGGTTGGCAAGATCACCTCACCTCCTAAAACCAATCACTCGGTTGCCTCTCTACGCTTGTTCAAGGAGCAAGTCCTGGATACCTACAGGGCTCTCAACACTCACCTGGGAGGAGACCTCAGCCTTTTCTTACCACATTTTCTCCGTTCCTTCTTTGAGGGGAAGCTCAAGGAGGAATGGGAAAGGCTCCTCTATGAAAAACTCCCCAAGCCATCTATGAAAGATTTGGAGGAATTCATAGAGCAGCGTCTGCTGTGGGCCGATACCGACTCGCGAACGACTACTGCTGCTCCTACGTCCAACTCGTCATCCTACAACTCATCGCCCTACTCTTACATCATCCGCCGACGTCACCAAAACATAAGAAAGCTCAGACGCCCTCCAAGTGTGCTTCATGTGGTGAAGCACACTGGCTGGGCCGGTGCTCGGCCTTCTCAGCACTTCCTGTGGAGGACCGGAATCGCCTAGTGAGGGAGAAGAGATTATGTCTAAACTGTTTCTCTCCCACTCACTCGGTTAGGCAGTGTTTGAACAAGCATAGCTGTCGACATTGCAGCCTCCGCCATCACTCTCTTCTCCATAGGAGTCAAAGCCCACTGCCAGCACCTCAACCACTCCTCCTGCTGCCTCGCCTACTGCGGCAGCTGTGGTATCTCCAGGGGGTGGAGCCGATCCTGCCTCCAGAAGTCCAGACTCTGGCTACTTCACATGTACTATTGTGGCTAGAGTTCAGCATGAGGGTAAAGTATCTCAGACCCGAGTGCTTCTGGATCACGGGAGTGGAGGAAGCTTCATCTCCGAAGAGTTGGCTTCCTCTCTCAAGCTACCTCGTGTGCCACAAGACAAACTTTTCAAGGGCTTCAGCCAAGGCACTGTGAGGTCGAGATTCAAAGTTCACGTCACTCTCAAGTCTACCACGTCCTCATTCTCTATGGTGACCATTCCACTTTCGGTCATACCTCATGCTCTCCACACGTCTCCTCCTGCAGAGCGAGATGTTGTCCTCGATCGGGCTCGTGATCTTGGCCTGACCTTGAGTGACTCTCTACTTGGTGGTCAAGTAGATGTGATTCTGGGGGGAGAATATCCCTGGGATCTATGTGGAGAATCTATCACGAACGGTCCTTATCGCTTCATCGACACCAAATTCGGGTACGGAGCGGTTGGACCACTCAATGCTACGCCTACTATTATGAACATCACCGAAATCGACTCACAACTTCATGATGATCTCTCCAAGCTTTGGGCTCTTGACCGAGTCCCAGAGCACACTACTCTATCACCTGATGACCAACAAGCGGTGGACATCTTTGACTCCACTACGACCCTGAAAGATGGCAGGGTACAAGTCAAGCTTCCTTTCAAGGCCAACGCCCCTGAATTGGGCGACTCACGCAAACAAGCTATTTCAAGGTTCTACAACAATGAACGCTCACTGTCCACCAAGGGAAAGCTCGATGATTTCAATGTTGCTCTGAGAGAGTACCTCACATTAGGTCATGCTCACGTCATTCCTCCCAATGAGCTCCACCCCCCAAGACCTGTGTTCTACATGCCGGTGCACGGCGTTTTCAAAGAGACGTCATCCACCACCAAAGTACGCCCAGTGTTTGACGCCTCCGCAAAAACAACCACAGGCATTTCGCTAAATGACTGCCTTCTGGTGGGTCCTAACTTGTACCCCCAGTTGGCAGACGTCCTGGTTCAGTTCAGGCAGCATCCGGTCGGTCTCTCCGCCGACATCAGCAAAATGTTTCGAGAGATTCGACTGGACGCTGACCACCAGGACTACCATCGCTTCATCCTGCGTGAAGACAATGGCAGGATCTCAGATTGTCGCATGGAACGGGTGACATTTGGTGTGGCATCGTCGCCCTTCCTGGCCACTCAAGCACTTCGCCACATCGCTTCCAAGTTCAAGGACAGATATCCTAGAGCTGCTCGCCTCATAGAGACTGTATTCTATGTGGACGACTTCGTCTCTGGTGGTGCCGTGGATACACAAGATGCGGATAACATCAGAGATGAACTTTGTGGTCTCCTTTCCGAGGCTGGCATGACATTGAGGAAATGGAGGTCGAACTCTCAAATTTTCCTTCACCACACCCCCGCCAGCCTCCGGGAAGTCGAGACCACGCCCCTCCAACTTCACGATTCGGCCAAGGCCCTCGGTGCTCATTGGAATACGATTTCAGACACACTACACGTTGCCACTCCTACAGCACAATCCCCTGATGTCAAGGTAACTAAACGTCAAGTTGCTTCAATCTCAGCTGCTGTTTTCGATGTGATGGGGCTATTCGCCCCAACGACGATCCTTCCCAGACTGATATTACAGGAGTCTTGGAAGTTGCATCTCCATTGGGACAAACCACTCCCAGAGGAACTACTGGAACCTTGGAATTCATGGATCCAAGAACTGCATCACATTCAAGAACGCGCCATACCTCGCAGGTTCTTTGACACGTCTGAACCACCTATTTTTCTCTCGATGCACGGCTTCTCCGATGCCTCTGCCAAAGCTTACGGAGCCGTGATCTACCTCCGCGCTGTCACATCAGATGGTACGGTGCAGACAGCACTTGTCACAGCTAAGGCACGGGTGCTACCTCTCAAACATGTCACGATACCCCGAGCAGAGCTTCTTGCGGCACACCTTCTTGCCAAGCTCTTGGCACACACGTCACAAGTTCTGGACATAGACCCGCATCAGCTATATGCGTGGATCGATAGTTCCATCACTCTACATTGGCTTTCCAAAGATCCCAGCCAACTCAAGGATAGGTTTGTGGCTAACAGAGTCCAGTCCTGTCATGACCACTTACCAAGTATGATGTGGAGACACGTCCCCACCCACCAAAACCCAGCTGACCTTGCTAGTCGCGGTGTTTCGGCATCTACCCTCATCAACTCTGATCTTTGGTGGAAAGGACCACTTTGGCTTGCCGAACCGCCCGACAAATGGCCTACTTACCAACTGAAAAGTCCGCCTGAAGCTATTCATGTGTTATCCATCCGACCTGCTATGGACTTGGACACATCACAGAAGGAGTTTCTGGTTTCACTCTGGTCCAGATTCTCTACTCTCCATGTTCTCACTCGAGTCATCGCAAGAGTGTACAGATTCTTCAACAGAGTCAAGAACCGTCACACCTACGATACGGACATTCTCACTTCTGATGAACTCTCTACTACTCAGCTTACACTCATATGTCTCTCCCAGAAGCTGGACTTCCCTGAGGTCTTCTCTTGCATTTCGACAGACAAACCACTCCCCAAGAACCACCCACTTCACGGGTTCATCCCCACTTTTGATGGCACTGTGCTACGTCTGTTGTCTCGAGTACGTCGACCAGACTCCAGCACACAACCCCGATCGATCATTCCCTTACACAACCGATCTAAGTTCACTCGCCTTCTCCTAACCACGGCACATCACTCTCATCGACATCCAGGCGTCTCCACACTTCAAAACATCATTTCGGAGACGTACTATGTTTCAGGCCTGCGCAATCTACTGAAGGCTATCAGTCGTGCTTGCTCTTCATGTCAGAGAGCCTACGCACGCCCACTTTCACAGCAGTTAGGACTTCTGCCCTCTGTGCGCACTACTCCAGCACACCCATTTCAAAAGGTCGGAATTGACTTCGCAGGACCCATGCTCATTCGACGAGGATACACGAGGAAGCCCCTCGTCGAAAAATGCTATGTGGCAGTATTTGTGTGCATGGCCACAAAGGCTGTGCACCTTGATGTCTGCACCTCCCTCTCCTCGGAGGACTTCCTGGCGACCCTCACCCGCTTCGTGGCGAGACGTGGCTGTCCATCTGATGTCTACTCGGACAATGGCAGCAATTTCGTGGGGGCCCGGGAGGAACTCCGAGAGTTGGAACAACTCTTTAGAGCACAGGACACACGAAGAGCTACGTCACACTTCGCACAGAGAAACGGTATTACCTGGCACAACATCCCTCCCAGAGCGCCACACTTTGGCGGCCTCTGGGAGGCAGCGGTACGGAGTATGAAGACACTCTTGAAAAAGAATTGTGCACCACATCCACTCCGTTTCGACGAAATATATACATTGCTCGCCGAGGCGGAGTCCATACTGAACTCCCGACCCCTCACACCTCTCAAGAAGGAGGAATCAAGTCAAGGGGAGGTCCTGACTGCCGTTCACTTCCTAATCGGCAGACCACTCAGGGCCTTGCCCGAAAAGGATCCACCTACTGCTAACATATCTACACTACGACGGTGGAGACTCATTTCCAAACTCAAACAAGACCTGTGGAATGCCTGGCTGAAAGCATACTTGGCCACGCAGCATCAGAGACAGAAATGGATAAAACGGAACAACAATCTACGCGTCGGAGACCTCGTCTTTGTGAAAGACGAGGTGCTGAAAGTCAAAGAGTGGCCACTCGCCCGTATCTTGGAAGTATTTCCAGGCGATGACGGTCAAGTTCGAGCGGTCAAGCTCAAATGCCACAACAGAGAGTACACCAGAGCGGTACAACAGCTTATCTCCTTCACGCCGGACAATTCCCCATCTCCTTCAAGGAATTCTACAACTCTTAGCAACCTCGATTCAATTGACACTTGAACTGTCATTTCGTTTACTTCTCACCTTCAAGATAACTACAACACAAGCAAGAATTATGTATACACAATGTCACATTCAACTAATGATGTACTCCTACTTTCCTGCCCCGGGAGTCTGTCCGGGACTGTAGACCAATCCCAGACATGATGTTATACGCACACACGTTATTAGATGTTTCACGCCTTCTCATTGATTTCCATCTACACCTTGTTAACACTTTTCTCACATGCTCATTTATGGACGTATGTTTACTCTCTCTCTCTTGCCTCTCTTTAATCATATTCATACCTGTATTCTATACCCACAGTCATCTCACTCCTATGTTCTTGTTATAAGTCACGCATATTCTCTCTTATATTGGTTGCTTTCCTCTGACCCACTTGGAGCATGATAAAACTCTGAGATAGTTGCGCTCTTTTTAAGGCTCTCCACAAGGAACTCAAGGTTGCAAGCTAAAGCCAGCGGCTGCGAGGGAGTGGTTTAGCATCCGCGCCGGGTTAAGTTAGTAGCCTGGTCCTTACCACTCGGTAAGGAGAAGATTCTGAAAGTGCGCTGTACCCAAAGTTCACGTCACGCCCACAACTGGCAGTTTGAGGTCACCTACGCATACAACCTCAAACACAATACACCTTTACTTTCACGCCTCATACAACAGGCCCTGGGTACAGTCACTTTCATGCACTCAGAACAAATGAGAACTGGTCTGTCAAATCATTTTATGAATTGATTTCGATAAAACAAATGGAGTCCTACATTAAAAATTAATATCCCCTAAACATTATAGATTCTAACTTACTATACGCTTCTTTGGTAGAGTGCCTTCAGAAGCACCAAATTATGCTATCTAATTATTGTCAAGAATATGTACACTGCATGGATTGATGACAATTGAATAATTCAAATTCACGTACCAAATATCAGCACTGTACTCTGAATGAAACACACACTTGATGTGCAACTTTCATCCAGAGAACCATCTTTATCACAATAATTTACCAGAACTAAATTTAGATTTAGACTTGTTGAAGGATAAGCTGCTATCTCTAAGGATTCTTTATACACAGAGCTCACATTCATGTTACAAGACTCGTGATAGTTATTGTGAGCTGTGAAGGAAATATTGCAAATAGGGTAGAGGATGTCCGTTGACCATACATACCATTAGAGGTTGAGTTGAACAGGTTATAATGTAGGAGGAGTTGGTATAGTATTTCCCATGGTGCAAAATTAACGATGATTCGTTTGGGCCATTGACAGTGTAAGCTTTAAAAAATAAAATAAAATAAATAAACTTTCATATCAATGAAACAAATAACAAAATGTCCACTTTTAAATTAAAAATTCTGTTAATTAATGGTCAAACCAATTTACCAGCTATTGTTCTGGCACACCAAGCTAATGATAGTTTGGACTATGATAGTCAGGTGGCTTAGCAAAATTATTGTTACAAAGTGGATAAAAGCGCAATTTTTTGTACATAGGTTCATTTTGATGTACTTTTTGATATTGGAAGGGGTGCCCGAAAAAAAAATTGGTGCACACCCAGAAAAAAATGGCAGCCCTGTATATATGAAATGAGTGCTAATTGTTGTTACGGAGCACATAAAAGTGTAATTCTGTGTATGTATATGGGTTCCTTTAATTGGTCCCTCCCCCCCACCCCAAAAAAAAAAAGTTAGGCATACACCCAGAGAAACAAAATGGCTGCCTCTTTAATTATGAAATTGCAGCTTTCACAGCACTAGGAATGCAATTATGGAGAAAATTTCATGATAAAAAGACATGTTTCAGATCAATGGCTACACTTGCATTTACAGAGAGGTGAACAAACTATATTGGCTTTCGCACATGTACAGTTTGAGCAATTTCCTTTGCACAAACATTTGACTAGCTCACGGCACGCCTTAGACACTTCAGGAATAGTGATCCAAACCGGTGCCCAGGAGTTAGATGTTTTGGTCCAAGAATAGTCCTTGGGTGAAGGAAGCATTTGCTGCACCTGCATGCTGGTGGTCCAGATTCCAGCTTGATACAGAGAACGTTTGCAATGCTGAAGTAGTGCATCTTGGGTAGGAGGCATTCTCTCCACTGAGAGGCTTCTCTTGCAAAATAGTTCTTCTCTTACTTCATTAATCGAGGTTAAAGGACTTGTTCTGTCATACATTACAACAACTAGTCTTTCAAGAGCTTTGAAGTGGCAAGAATCGGGATTCAAATTCTCAAAGGGATATATAAAAAGATATACAAATGTGTCAGTTACTTCTTCAAAGGCTTGCCAAGCAGTTTTTTTGCCCTTGAATTTGAATGCTGAAATTGTGTCACAGCCAGTTATGGCGTGGAATACTGGAAGAGCCCTTGACTTGGGCTCTCCTAGGCTGTCACAAATAGCATTTATGTGCAAAAACCTGTAGTTCTTTACTGTCCCAAATGCAACCCAGAGATCTGCAGAAGATTGAGTTTTTAATAACTCATAAAATACACCAACAAGGATAACAACGACATCCGTGTCCACAGAACGAACCTCCACTCTTCTCATTCCTTGCTGTAGAGCATGATGCATGTGCACTATAATTCTAGTGTCTGCTTCCTCATGGTTGCAATTTGACATGGAGTTGGTAGTGTTTAAGTGCAATACAGATTTCCCTGACGTAACATAAACAATATTCCTAGGTGGGAAGGCAGATTCAGAAATTTTGGTTGTTAAGAATGCAAATAATTCTTCTTTATTCTTGGAGTCACAAAGGAAATCCATCCACATGCTGGGTAGCTTTGTTTGTCCTGACACTTTCCTCCGCATTCAGTTTCCATTGGGCAAGCTGTTGCTCCTTGGTCTATTGAGGTAGTGGGTTCTGTGTTGGCGGACCTAATGGTCTTGGAGCCTGCTGTAGTCTGGGCTTGGGCTGGGGCTGGGGCTATGGGCTAAACACTGGCTGTCCCTTTGCCTCCTCGAGACAGCGACTCCACGCCTAAGTGTTGGAGGTAGGAGAGCCTTCTGGCCGGTTCCTGACAACCCTTACCTCTTTTTGCTCGAGTACACTCCTTCAAACTATCAGGCAAATATGTGTCCCACACAACATCTAGCCTTGTAGTGCTTCTTAGCTGCATCCTGAGGTAAGGAATGAAAACTTCTTCTGGGTAGTCATCAAATGTAACAACTCCAGCAGTTGAGAGGCAATGAACGATGACAGCACCATCTAAGATTTTGCAATCATAGAAAGATGGTGGTTCTGGCTGATTGGATGGTTGCAAACATTTGATTAACTCAGACTTGTTAGTTGGCAGATGAAGTTTGCCAAACTCTGAAAGAGAAGGTGGAAACGATTGTACTTCATGTGAAAAAAATTCCTTCAAATCGCTGTCACGGCTTTGCATGGCAATGTACAGCTGACCAAACAGTGCCACATTATGTTGAAGAATTTTTATCTTTTTATCTTGTTTTGATAGCTCTTTAGTCTTGGGTCGTTTGAAAAGTGCTAGTGAATTTTGCTTGATAGGGTCATGGACAGAACGGGTGCGTTCTTCAAGTACACCTTTAACATACTCCCGATATTGCTTTGTGCCTACCTTTTCAAGAGCATAAAGTGCTTCCTTGACTGGTTCATCCATGCAATCGCGCTTATCAAGAGTAACAAGGTCAGGAAAATAGTCAAGAAAAGGATTACCCATTTTAATGAAGGTTGAACATAGACTGTTGACTTGCTTCTGAAAACTTGCTTGAGCTGCATAAGAATTGAAACAATAAAAAAGTGGGTGTGGTCAATGGAGAGGTGTGGTCTGTGAATGAGTGCATAGATGTTTTACGAGCTACCTGTAAATATCAAATACTAGTTACATAATATTCATTTATTGCATTATAATGGCATACATTGGTATAAAAAGGGTGTGGTATCTGCTTCACATGAAGGTTTCGGGGGCGGCACCTCTTCTTAAATTCATTAACATATGTTGTGGAAACTATAATATTAATGTGGTGATTTTATCCGCTTCGTAACAATATCTCAAAAAATTGATGCTAAGCCACCTGACTATGAAGATAACTTACTAACCTCTGTTTAATGAAGTGATGACACATTCTTTGGCTTGTTCTAAGTCAGTAACTGATCGGACATGAGCAATACAGAATTTCAGCCTGGTGCAATAGTCTGCTATATGGCTCGGGTTAAAAATGTATTCAGTGATACTTCCATTGTTTATAACTATATCTCTGGTGACATTTGTTCGGAGATGGCTAACGGTGACCACATAATAGAGAATACTAGCATCTCCTGGTTGTAGACAATCAAAGGAATGAATAGCAGAAGTGGATTGAAGGACAGCATAGAAGCAGGGAAGGGAAACTTATTTTACTTAAGTAGAAAGAGATAAAGTCAGAGAAATGCACCGAGAGAAGGAAAAGAGAAACAAATACTTGGTATAGTAGAGATGGTGGTATATACTTGCTATAGCATGTGGGTTGGTGCTCATGCACAAGCTCAAGTTAACCCTCAGCATGCGCTGACTGCCTGTGTGAATTTTATTTTTAGATTGAATTTTTGTAATGGTTAAATCTGTGATCTTGAAGTCTGCTGATCATTACTCCGATGTATATAGCCATTGTTTAGGAAACGATTTTTTTTTATATAGAGTGTGAACAGAATTAAACTAGAACCAGAAAATATAGCGGTAATTGATAGCCTTCAGGAATTTAATGATAAACCAGTAGCTAACTGCATAAAAAAGTATTATCTAAATCTTGAACTGTGCACTGTTTCAGTTGTTAGAGGAAATCATTATAGCTTGCATTGTGGAGAAATCAACAATATCTGTGTCTGAAAAAATAATATGATGGTATTTGCCTGTCAGTCTATATCTCTGTCTGTTTCACTGCAAGTATCACACTGGTCAATTTTGAGATCTGACTGATGTCTTCATCATCATGCCCTTCTATTTTGTGCAGCCACATCACTTTGTAGTACAGCCGGATATCCATCTGAGGGAAGTTACTCTTGTCTCTAATATACCTTAACATTTTGAATTTAGTTCTGTACCTGATAGTCAGCCTTATAGTGCCTAGCTATTGTAAAGTTGCTCTTCTGCTTTCAGTTGATGGTTGTAGAAAGAGATGTAATGTTCAACTTGGGAGGGTAGATCAAAGCAACAGGCATTTTTCTCCATGCCCAATAGTCTAAGAAATGCTTGCTGACCAAGTCCTTAGTTATCAATTAGAGAAATGTTGGCTAGAGTGCCTGGTGCATGTAGTTTACTAACCTTAAGTGACTACGTACAAGGTTTGAATTACTTGTGCAACGTTTGCTTGAGATGATCTTTTTAATTCTAGGTCATTTTGTGATGGGTCATGCAGACATTTAGTATTCATAATTTCTTAAGCACTGTTTTTGCACAAGCACATCCTTTTGATCTGGACACTTGAGAGAAATAGCCCAATTGTGTATGCATTACAATCTATACCTGTCTGCATTCAGTTATTGTTTCATGTAGCCATAAGCTGTATCTGTTTCTTCGGCATTGCAGATATGTATACAATGGATTTGGTTGTTAATTACCATTGCAAACCAAGCAGCGTCTGAAATAGCACCGGCAAATGCACCTGCTACATATTCATATTGTGGCCTAAGGAAAAAAAGCTAGATTTTTCTTACAATTCCGACAAATTATAAAAATTTTCCTTCCATTTCATTGGTGGAATTTTTTTTGTCTTTGATAAACACTCTACATTTTGTGAACAGCTTGTATCTTGGCATTTGAATCTCTGGTCCTTTTGTTCCAAATACTTTGGGGTTACCAATCTGCATGGATTATCATGAATGCCTAGTGAAATTAATGATTCTGCCAATGGTTCACAATTCCCTTGATGCTATGATGTAAGAACAACAACAACAACAACAACTTTCACACTCCCAACATTTCACGATTTTAATTAGGAGTGAAACGAATGATCTAGTATTTACAAACAACCTGTTATTAGCACACTAAGTTCACAATAATTATAATACATACATTATGCAAACAGTAATAAAAAAAACAGTACTACAGTGATGGAAAATTCCACACAACATAAGTTTAGTAAGTCGCTTTTTTTTGCATGTTCCAAGGATAATATAATTTAGAGCCTTCTCATTAGACTTCTGGTCTCATCCAGTTCTTCTACCACAGATTTGTCCTTTTTACCCCTTATTCGACAAAACGCCTCATTCAAGCGACCTCCACACTTGGACATGAACTTATTAAACAGCACCTGAACATTTTCTCCCAGTAATCCCCAAAGAAAAATTGCCGTCCAATACACTCCAGTAACAGACCATGCCAAGATGTTAGCCGTTCTCGCTATACCTCTAATTCGATGGTCGAAATTTACAATGATGATCATAAGGGTGATTGCTAAGCAAGGTGTTGTCGATATCAGGATTGTGACTACCTCCAAATTGTTGTGTGGAGATATCCTATAGGGCTGAGCAGCGGCAACAGTTAGAGCAATCAAATTTAAGGCTATTATATAGTAGATGCTTAATTCCATGTAATTATGAATGTGCGATGCTAACGCAATCAGTAATATTCTAGTAAAAAAGTAGAAAGCGGAGAAGTACCTCATGTCGTATGGTTGGGTCCTATAACTCCCTTGGAATGCATCCATAAATACTCGTAGCACATGAGAATTCCATTCTAAGCAATTGAGAATCTTTTGGAAGCATCTGCATGGATAGAGGAGTTGAAGTAGCATGGGAAAAACTACAAAAATTAAGGCTACAGCAATAGCTAGTATAGCATAGGGGAGATGTTGAGGTCCACAGAACTCAATGCTGGCATCAATATATAAGTACCTTTTGTTGAGTGCTTGTCCTTGTTCATTGTATACTTTTATGGAGGACAGAAGTGTGAGGGAAATTGTCAGAATTTTCACGCTAGATAGAGTAATAAAAGATGCAAAGACTTCTACTAATGAGCTTTTGGGAGCATCATTGGAGTAGAAGTAATCTAGAATATACTTAACTGGCTTCCAAGCCAGTACAAGAATAATCACATTTCTATCATACATCTTGATTAAAATGTATGACATGAATATGAGAAAGAAAGGAAATACAGCTACCACATAATCTATTGCAACAATGTGTAAGACACTGAATTGAGGGCCAAGACAATTTGGAGGATAGAAGTCTTGGAAAAAAGACAAATTTATGAGCTGCATGAATAATTTAAAAATCTTTATGCCAACAATTTCTTTGGAAGTAGCAGCACGAGTGTCAAACCAAGAGTTCATTGTTGTTTCAATAACAATGGAGGACAACAAAACCTGCATACAGAACACGACACCATTCAGTTTACTGCTGATAATAGGAATCTTTGCAGTGGCCAAGATAAAAAATAATGCCCCCATTGGTATAAGAGTGGCGGCAAGATGCTTTAGTAAGTTACCAGCGATATTCTGGTTAGTGCAAGGAATGCACTTGGATAGACGGTTAGTGTTGAGGTCTAGCCCAAATCCCTCCTTACAATGGCCACAAAACCTTCCCACTTTATTGGTCACAAATGATCCCGCACTTTGGCTGCACATGTCTAGGTTAAACTGGTTGCCATCAGCTACAGAATATCTTTTCAGTCTAATAAGGGTTCGTTTGACATTGAAGCATGTAGTCAGGCAATATCCCAGCTGTGTCTGATCAGCTTCTTTGTCATAATACATGCAGTAACATCGTGGTATCTTGATAATAGTGGAATTGTCGGCACATGATACTGATAAATGATAGTCAGCTCCACATTGCCAAGAGTTGTTGACTCTTTGAGACCATATTGGACGATCAGTATTTAGAGACTGTCCAGCTAGGTCCAACTCTCCTACTGCTGTAATAAATAAACTAATAAATTTAACCAATCTTATGAAAAGTTTGTGGTCCATTTTGTTGCACTAACTGCTTAACTTTTTCATTCACCATATAAACTAAAGTCAGTTTTTAAACAGGAAATTTTGAAATCAATCTCCAGTCTTCATGTCTGCCAGAATGTGCTCTGAATCATTAAGTTTCAGTATGCAGAATTAGTAAACAAATAGTTTCCGCCTAAAGAATATTATTGTCATCATTAAAGGTCTCATTTAAACTGAGATTATGTCATGTAGTTCTAAACATATTGTATTGAATCTAGGGTCTTGAAAGTGAAAGATCACATATTAAAAACTATATTTTGTTTGTGTTGTTCCATCTTATCTCACTTAATCTACTATTAGATATGAATAGATTGCAGTGATGTGATCAGTTTGTACTGATACAGTCACTGCATTATTAGAACTGAATGGAACTATTACACAGTGTCATATTATTCTTATTTCTAATTGTGTTTACCAGTTTATATTTTACATTATGGTTTTGTTTCTCAGTGTATTTTCTCATGTTTATTTTATCTTATTTCTAATTATATTCAAACTTTGTGTTCATTTACATTTGTATACATTTATTCAAATACCTTCTTCCCAACTTGTATTACATTCCTACCTCTAGTTATATACACCAGTTTTTCCTCATATCATTTCAATTGTTGTATTTCCTGCCTTGTTTAAAGATTAAACTCTTTACATTCCTTAAGAGTTAACCCTCCAGGTGATTGGGCAGCCCCAGCAACTCTGGTGGCAGCTTACTCTCAAGTATTCAATTAATCCTGATTAACTTCGATCCTGTGGCCTTCAGTTAACCCTGACTGACCCGGTTCCCTCACACATTTGAACAACTTAATATGTACTATAATTGAATCTAACAATGTTTATAAGTTCATTATAACCAGTATCTGGTCCAGGACTTTATTGCCTAGCATCACAATCTGTTATAGAGTTAAAATTTGATGTGCTTTATTATCTAGTATCTTATTGTGCTTGGACATATTGCACGCTAGTTGACAATTAAAGTCTAATCAAAGCTTAATTTTTTAATGGATATCGATAAGAATGGGGAGAGGGTGTGTGTGTGTGTGTGTGTGGGAGATTGAGTTCCCAGGAGTTTCTTGACCTTCTGGCTAAGGAAGGCTAGAATAAGTTCCCATAATAGAGACTAATCAGTTCAATCAGGAACTATTTCTGTTTGTTTATTTTGTTTTCATTTGATGTGTAGGTGTAGCAGAGATTAGAAGATAGATATCATTTATACTAGGAGCATGTTTGCTATGCAGTGAGACATCAGCTCTGTGTGGAGCATAACCTACACATAATTACAAAGCAGATATCCACACACTCTAACAGAGTAATGAGGAAACTTGCAATTTACTTTCAGCATGTATAATATAGCAATTTAGTCTTCTATAAGTCAGTTTTTTTGACTAATTTACAATTATCATTATTATCCTTAACACATTATTGATTCAGCTTAGATACATAATACAGTAGTAATAGGATTATATTTTTATATATAGGTCCATATATGTTTGGGGGTGATGGATTACCACGTCAAAGATTCTCGTTTCACCTGGTCTATGTGGGCGAGTGATATTTCTTTGTATCAGTCAGGCGTAACTCTGACTGTTAGTCGAACCCTCGGAAATTAACTACCAAAGAATAAAGTTCTTAACTATGACACAAAGGTTATAATTAAGAAACACAATCAAGAAGACTACAAGGACAAAAAAGAAATAGCTGAAGACAAGAAGTCTTTCACAAAAAGAAATAAAGGGGATTTACAGGATTCAAGCACAAAAAAGAAAGAGATAGATAATGATTACACAACAGACTGAGGTTGACAGTGTACACAGAAATTGACCAAAACTGAACCAACTATCACTGTAAAAATTATAGCGTGAAAACCCACCAAATTCACACCAAACTGGTGGTGTGAATACCCACCACCTATGCATAGTGTGTCCTTCACACTTTCTTCCTAGTGTGAATGCACACTTAGTGTGAATGCACACTTAGTGTGAAATTCACACTCAATGGAAAAGCATGGACCCTTTACCGAACATTAATTATATTAATATGCAGGCAAAAACTAATGCTATTATCATTGTAATCTACCTTATAAATGTTTTGTACACTTGTATGCTAGATAAGAGAGTTGACTATGATTTTAGTCGTCTGATTAATGAGGTCTGGGATTACACCAATCTCTTTTTGGAAAAAAAATGTTGATATGTGTTACTAGAATCAATGCAACTTAAAATAATTCAGCATTAATGTAAGTATGAGTTCATAGTGATTGTGGTAAGAATTCACACTAAATTTGGTGTGCACTTCACACTCAAACTATGAGGTGTGCGCATCACACCATATTTTGGTGTAACTATTGTTACAAGTGATTCACGCTTAATTTGGTGTGAACTACACACCTTTTGGTTTACAGTGTATATAGTGTGTGTGAGTGAAACATACATAGAAGAAGGGTAAATGAGGGGAGGATTTCATGTCGACCAATCAGATAGTGCCATCAAGGTGAGCACTTGGTAGGGGGAGTGAGAAAGAACGCTAATTGCATGAGAACACTGTAAACCAAAAGGTGTGTAGTTCACACCAAATTAAGTGTGAATCACTTGTAACAATAGCCACACCAAAATATGGTGTGATGCGCACACCTCATCGTTTGGGTGTGATGTACACACCAAATTTAGTGTGAATTCTCACCATAATCACTATGAACTCATACTTACATTAATGCTGAATTATTCTAAGTTACATTGATTCTAGTATTACATATCAACATTTTTTCCAAAAAGAGATTGGTATAATCCCAGATCTCACGACTAATATCTTAGTCAACTCTCTTAACTAGCACACAAGTGTACAAAACATTTATAAGGTAGATTACAATGATAATAGTACTGGTTTTTGCCTGCACATGAATATAATTAATGTTCGGTAAAGGGTCCATGCTATTCCATTGAGTGTGAATTTCACACTAAGTGTGCATTCACACTAGGAAGAAAGTGTGAAGGACACACTATGCATGGGTGGTGGGCATTCACACCACCAGTTTGGTGTGAATTTGGTGGGTTTTCACGCTATAATTTTTACAGTGAAAGATATATGACTGTGTATAGGTGCAAATAGAGTGTGGTGTATGGTGTGTTCATGACAGTTCACAGTTTATTTGGCAGGGCCCAAACTATATTTATATGTATATATATATATATTATAATATATATATATATAATATATATGTATATAATATATAATACAAATTTATTGCACAAGTTAGCATGCAACATGGGGAGATTTTTTATGAGCATATGTAAGTATTTTCAGTGAGTGAAATACAAGTGTGAGAGTGAATTGTAATCCACATGCTGTACTTGAGTACAATAAATTGTTTATAATACATTGGATTTCAAAACAACAGCTTTCTCCTGCTTTACCTAACATTTTTCTCTTTGCTTTTAAATGTTTCGGCAACATCCTTGAAACTCTTTGTCCATCAAAATGAAATACTCTTTTTCACAATCATGTATGTGCCTATACAAGCTTCTTGCTAGAGAAGACTAGTCACCAGAAGTGAATGAGCAAGTTGAGAGCACTTCAACAATTTGTAAGGAGCTTTGCTCATTCAAGTAACCTATAGGGTTTAAGACAACAACACTGTGAGTATCAGCAGTGTGTGTGTCTGAGTGTACTGCATCGACACCGGTCATCTAGATGCTGTCCACAATACTTGTTGAATACTGTGTACTCCTAGAAGACGGTTTCACAAACTAGGTTTAAAGCTCACGTAATAGCTTAAAATTTCTATTTTGCAGCAATATCTCTAAAGGCAGTCATTTTGCAGTGCTGAACATTACCATTGATATAAAGAAAAAGCTGGTAAAGTGAATAGCGAATCCATTTGAACTCAACACATTTTGTTTACTTTTTATGGCACCAAGGTGATAAGTTATATTCTGTTGTATTTATTTATACTTTTGACTTCACTTAAGGTACTAAATATGAGAGCACATAATTGTCAATTTCATGCGTGTCGTTATCATGGGCCTCCATTGATACATGTGTAATGCAGATTGATATAGTTAGCTAAGTGTCTAAAAATTCAGTCCTTCACTTAATTAATTAAATTTTAATTTAAACTAACATTAAAAAGTTATTCCATATTAATTACTACATGTTCATTAATGGCACATGCAGTTACAACTGGCTTTGCTGTTGGCATTGGTGCCACTCGTCGATGGGCTCTACATAAACAAGAATATCACATCGGGTAATTTAAACCAGGACACCACAACAAGTTATTTGATATATTATAATCTTTAGAAAAATTATAATATGAAGTGAACTGGTTAATTGAACTTCTAAATAATATATTTTGGATTTAGCTAGTGTTAATCTATAGGCCAAATAGCAATCTATATAATAATTTACACAAGGACAATTTGTTAGTTGTGCAACATAGAGGTAAGTCTTGCGTAGGTATGTTCAGTTGTGTGAAAGTATTGTGCGTTACAACTACTATTAAGAATATCACAAAGAAAAATTTATATAACGTGACTTGATTTTGTTGCTTATTTTTCAATTCAAACAGTTGCGGGGATCGGTTACTATGGCATTGAATCCCCTTTACCGCACTCAGTTTACTTGCACAGCAATCACTTGTTCTGTTAATTTAAATGCTTGCCTACACCATATGAATTGCATCACCAGCCTCATACAGGCCAGAGCAGTGACAGAATGAGCAGTAGGGGAAGCAATAGAAAAGAAAGAGAATAGAGACTAACAGAGAGACAATCATTGTTTTAAGGTTAATAATATATAATTTACCTACTAGATAATATAGTTTCTAGCTACATGAATTAATACCTGGTAAATTTTGTTGGCTTCTTCCCAGGCTTCTGATCCATTTTGTTTCTATAATATTTCTTGTACAATAACACAACTACTACTTGAAGGATGTGACAAGACACTCCTCCTAAGACTATAAGAACAACAACCGGTATGACTATGTGACGATTCTCTTTGATTTGCTGAGCAATATATGATCTAATTAAATATCCAGTTCCAGAATTGGGGCCTTTATTGTATCGAAGTCCTGAATAATTTTGTGGGGAGTAATATGGAGTGCCTTCTTCCACTATTAAAGTAGTAAATAAATACAATCAAATTAATCAAGCAATTAGTCTAATAACTATGGAACAACTATGGACGGGTAATTTATAGGTAGCAGTCACTTCTATATTTATCATATAGTTCAGAGAGCCATCATCATTTAGACACTGCAAACAATTTACTGAAATGTAATGATTTAATTGAGATATTATACAAACACCAGTGTTGTATTTATGTTAGTTGTAACTCATTATTTTCAACATACCAACATAAAATGAGTCATTCAAATCCAGTAATTCATGTTTTAATGAGTACCAGCCATTGCTCTTGGGCTGATTGACAGCCCACCTTAAGAGTGAATTAAGACCATCAGTTTCCAACTTGTAATATGAATTGTCAGGATCAATGAAGCTATTGTTAATGTACCATGATATCTCAGTCTCTGATGTGAAAAAATATTGTCCAAACAAAGCAGTATAGGATAAATTTTTGAATTCTATTTCATTCCATTCAGTTATTTTGACTTTATCTATAGCTAGAATACAAAATAATGATAGAAAAAAAATAATGTTCACTTTGTCCAGTTGGACTCATAATACAGACTCCATACAATTGGAACAAACTGTATAAAAAATGTTGGAACAAGAATTTTGTCATACTTGAACTTCCTATTATAATTAGTAGATTTACCTATTACGTCATTATTACATCACTTGTTTTGTGTATCACGTGTTGCCGTGTGTGGTCTGTTGATTTCTTGCTTGAAGTTAAATTACAACAGGTTATGGGCCCTGGACGTACGTTCAAAGATACGGTAGCCTGGAGCAGGTCATAATAGCTAACGAGTTTGGCGCGGGTGGCAGTTAGTGTAGAACGATTGCGAATAACTGTGTTCGTTGAGTTATTGGATTCAGAGTGGACTCCGGTGTGGATTATTTAGAAAGGTCAGTCAGTTCCTGGCAATCTTCTGGCACTGGAAAATTGTGCATTGTGGAAAAATGGAGGACAAGTGGACCGTGGATAAATCGGATGGATCCAAATGGATTACTTGGAAGTTTCAGGTAAAGTATTTACTGTTGGGAAAAGGATTGTGGAAATATATTGAAGGATCTGCTACGCTAGCAGAACATGCAACGGAGGAGCAACGGTTGAAGTTCAATAGTGAGTCTCAGAAGGCATTTTCTATTTTAGCTATGGCAATAAGTGCCTCACAGCTGTATCTGATAACCTCCTGTGAAGAACCAAAAGAAGCTTGGGATGCTCTCAAGAAACATTTTGAAAGAGAAACACTGGCAAACAAGCTCTTCCTGAAGAAGAAATATTTTCGAAAGGAAATGAGTGAAGATTCTTTCATTGAAACGCATATTAAGGAAATGAAAGAATTGACGGACAAACTTAGTTCAATCGGATCACCTATTTCAGAAGAAGATCAAGTGGTCACACTTCTTGGAAGCTTGCCTTCACCATTTGCCTCCGTTGTTACTGCCCTTGAGGCACGTGTGGATGATTTATCACTTGAGTTTGTTCAGCAGCAATTGCTTCATCAAGAAAGAAAGATCAAGGTTCAAGAAGTCAAGGCTGAGGTAGGACAGAACTCAGCACTAGTGGGAGCACAGAAGTGGAAACCTCCCAAATGTTGGAGTTGTGATGAAGTAGGACACATTCAGAGATTTTGTCCAAAACGAAAAAAATCTCAGCATCGAGCAAAGATCATGGAAGAAGAAATTGAGTCTGAAGCAGAAGGAGCGTTTCCTGTATCGGACATAATGGATGAGGAGAAATGGCTAGTGGACTCGGGCGCGTCTAGCCATATGACTTACAGAAGAGACTATTTTACAAATTATCAACCATTTTCTGTCCATGAAAAGGTAAGCGTTGGCGATGGAAGAGTTGTCGAGACAGTGGAAGTTGGAAATGTTCGATTGGACATGCTTTTCAAAGTTAGTCAGGCAAAACGAGCTACTATGTTTGATGTATTGCATGTTCCTCAGTTAGCATGTAATCTGTTTTCTGTAAGAGCAGCCGCAAAGAAAGGAAACACCGTGAAATTTGGGCAAATGAAATGCTGGATAAGTGGTCCTAATGGTGGTTTGAAAGGAATTGGTTATACATATGTGACCGGTTTTGGGAAAATCGGCCTAAACGCGGCAAACAATTTTTTTCAGTATCCCGGGTAAAGCCTTATGGGTCGATTTTTTTCGAAAAAAATTTTATGGCAGAAATGGATAGACACCAGTTAGCTCTAGCTTATGACGCAGTTGTAAGCTCTGGCGTGCTCTAGAACTCACACTAGGAGGCTAGAAACACTAGCCGGTTAGACTCGTGTACGGAGAGTTGCTAGCGGGCTTTTCACTAACAGCCGGGAAAAAACTGTAGCTAACTAATTCACTTACTATTCTACATAATTCACGTACTCACGCAATTCTAGCCATCATAGTTTCTTAAGGAGCCCTGCATTAAGCCTTCTAGACTTCTTGCAATCCGCCTGTAACTGGTTTATTCCATAGTGTCCCGGAGACACGCAGTAATAGTATACGGACACAAGGCACGCCCCCTGACCTTAGCAACGCCTTTACCTGGCGTTTTTTCGAAATCAGCAATAATAAGTTTAGCAAAAATACTGAAGTGTTGTAGTGCGTAGGGCGAAGACGGCTTGTGCTGCAGCTTCCAAATTTGGAGGAAGGCATCCCAAGGCCCCGTGCAGCCTACTGGTAGAATAAATTAGAAAACTTTAGATGCCGCGTTTAGCCGGGTTTTCACAAATCCGGTCACATATGGGAAGTTGTACCAGTTGAAATGCAAGGTCATTATGACAGAGGAGAGTGCATCGATAGTGTCTGAAAATAAGTCAAATATTGATTTGTGGCATCAACGGTTGGGCCATCTAATTTTTCAACAACTTCGTGTCCTCGTGGATCAAGAACTTGCTTGTGGCATCAAGTTACCAGAGTCTGCAAAATTATCATTCTGTGAAGGGTGTGTAGAAGGGAAGATGCAGCGCAAGCCATTCAAGTCACTCACATATCACCAATCAAGAAGGAAGTTGGGACTAGTTCACAGTGATGTATGCGGCCCATTACAAGTGGAATCAGTTGGAGGAAGTCGTTATTTTGTCATGTTTGTTGACGATTTTACAAGGTTTATCTCCATTTACTTTATCAAGAGCAAAGCTGAAGTGTTTGAGAAATTTAAGCTTTTTGAGGTGATGATGTCCAGTGAGTGTGATGCTAATATTGCTAAACTCAGGACTGACAACGGAGGTGAGTATATGTCCAAGGACTTTCAAAGCTATCTCACTTCAAAGGGAATTGAACATCAACTAACTGTACCTCACTCACCTCAGCAGAATGGTGTTGCAGAAAGACTTAATCGCACTATAGTAGAATCTGCTAGGTCTATGCTATCACATTCGAAACTACCAAACAAATTGTGGGCTGAGGCAGTAGCGACTGCTGTTTATATTCGCAATCGTGTCACAAATAGTGCAAATGAAGACCATTTTACTCCATTTGAAAAGTGGTATGGACACAAACCAGATGTTTCTCACCTCAGAGTATTCGGGTGTGCAGCGTACTGCCATATTCCAAGTGCAGAAAGAAGAAAACTTGATAAGAAGGCTCGAAGAATGTGCTTTGTGGGTTACAGCAAGAATCCTAGAGGGTACAGACTGATGGATTCAAGTACAGAGAAAGTCATCACAAGGAGAGACGTTTCCTTCAATGAATTTGATTTCAGATTTTCTAGTCGAAACAGTGACGCATCTTGGAGCTCGAGTGAAATGTCTTTTGATTATGAGGAAGAATCAGCTGAAGTTGAGCCAGTGCCAGAAACTGAATCCTTGAGTGCTCCACGAAGGTCTCAGCGAACTGTCAGACCTCCAGACTACTATGGTTTTCCTGCTGCAGTGAATGTTGAAGGTATTGATTCTTCCACAACCAGAACCCATTGTGCTTACACTGTGCATGAAATTGTAGAGCCAGAAAACTTTGATGAAGCTAGTAAAAGTCTACAAGCAGAGGAATGGAAACATGCAACAGACTTGGAGTATCATTCTCTTATTGAGAATCACACCTGGGATCTAGTAAAACTTCCGGAAGGAAAATCAGTAATAGGCTGCAAATGGGTATACAAGGTGAAATATGATGGTGAAGGTAAAATTGATCGCTTCAAAAGTAGACTGGTTGCAAAAGGATACTCACAACGATATGGGATTGATTTTGTCGAGACGTTTGCTCCAGTTGTTCGTCATTCTTCAGTTCAAACACTTTTGGCTTATGCTGTACAAAACATATAGACATCCGTTTCCACTTTGTTCGAAAAGCAAATGAAGAAGGCATCATTGATATCACATATTGCCCAACAAATGAAATGGTAGCTGATCTGCTAACTAAGCCCATCCCTCGTGTGCAGTTTGAAAAACTTCGTGCATGCATGGGAATCAAAGAATTGCATTGATGAACTCTACTAATTAAGTGGGAGTGTTGGAACAAGAATTTTGTCATACTTGAACTTCCTATTATAATTAGTAGATTTACCTATTACGTCATTATTACATCACTTGTTTTGTGTATCACGTGTTGCCGTGTGTGGTCTGTTGATTTCTTGCTTGAAGTTAAATTACAACAAAAAATAATTATAATATTGAGATTTAGCATTTATGGTTTTATTCCTTTAGAAATAAATAATATTGAAATTTATCAACATTCTTGCTGATTTTTTACAATAGTAATGTATTAAAAAAAGTTTCTGATAATGGCATTCTTATAGCCTTGATATAACATTTCAGGCTAGAGTAAACAGTATGACCAGAGGTTACATATGTTTTAAATCATTATGTAAAGAATAAGTGAGAGTATAGCTCGTCTCAGACCATGCCGGTACATCTAGGTAGGTTAATTTAAACTTTCAATATTACCTGGAGCTAGCAATATATTTAGATCATCTTCTTCAACATACTGACAAGAATAAAACCCAGCACTATCTTCTGTAACTTCTACATGAATTTTATTTGAATGAATTGGATCTACTTGAGCATTGTCTGGTAGTCTTGAAGGCATTGCTAGTTCATCTTCATAGTATGTTAGCATATCAGCACGGTATATCCAATGTAAAAATCCTTGGTCACTGCATTCAAGAGTAACACTGGAATTCAGTGGTGCCCTAATCACTTTTTCTTTTAACAATCCATTATTCATGCCATTGACAAATAACCTGACCTTGGGTCTTTCTAAATATGTAAATTAACATCTCATATGGTCAAAACTGAAATGACTATGTATTTACATGGACTCTCAAAGCTCCATTTATTACAGTTCATAATTTGCTACTTTATTATAACATATTTTATTCCGTATACATGAGGGTATTAATAGTAACTTGTCTTAATCAGCATAAGATGATGTATATAATTAACTTCCAGTTTATACATCCTCTTGATTGTGGTTGTTGCCTACTATATTATAATAATTGTAGGCAATGTAAATAATCAATTTACATCCACAACTTTTGCTATTGTCGTACAGCAGTATCAAATTTTCTAATCTAAGTAGCAAATATAAGAAATTCGCTCTGTGGTATTTACAAAATGAGGTTTTTAAGACCAACATTGATAGCATAAAACACATTTAAGAATAGTTGAGTACATAGACATTCCTCTCATATTTTGTAAAAGTGCTTGTTATGTAAAATTTGGAAATTCAATTGACAATAAAAGTCTCTTATTCAATTTACCTTACAAATACCAGGTGGGGTTCAACATTTCTGCCTGTTATTGCATTAAATTTGTAATTTATATCATGTAAAACTCTAGCTAGTAGCAATACAACAATACTTCATGATTTATTGAAGTACACAATGCTGTTATTGAAGTTCTTGCTAACAAGCTAATTTTTTTTTTTTGCACTTCAAATTTAACTTACCTCCAACAACTAGCTGAGCCAGTTTTGATGATCCAGTCACATCAGTTGTTATACAATAATAATATCCTTCATCGTATAATTCAACATTTTTGACACGAAGTCTGCTTGATATCTAAGTATTATAAACACATTAGCTTATTATGCTATTTTAGATTATTATTTAACAATAGTTTTCTTTGATATATTTTTTTCATGTCTTCTGATTACTGTGGTGTATGACTCTTAATCTGTTGTTGTTTTTGTTGTTTTTGTTGATTTATTTTTTGTTGTTGCTCCTTTTCCTGCCAATTATTTGTTTGCTATAGACTGCAAAAAGTATAGACTGCAAAAAGTATACGCTGCCTATGTTTAAGCAGATTTAATCGCTACGGTTATAATGTTGAACTTACATAGAAATTGCCATTTTTCAGAGGAACCACACTTTGCACGATACTTGTCCTTGATACATGAGGCAATGTTGCGTTTGCTTTCTGCCACAATAGTCCAGTGTTATTGTTAACACTGATAACAGCACAATAGAATGAGGTCGGCTCATTCACTTTAACGAATTTTCCATCAGGAAAATCAAGAAATTCTACAGCACCATCTGATGCTAAGAACACATAAGTACCCGTAACTAACCAAGGATTTCAATATAATCTATTCAAAGTACTTTCACTTATATACTAGTTAAAACTGTTTCCAGTTACTACTTAGGTTATTGATCCATCTCCATATACCCAGTAAGCAGGCTCAAGATTACTGAAAATGTAGATAGTAATAATTCCATAATACAAAGGAATGTCAGCAGGCAGGTATCTAGAATTAATCCTGAAGCGCTTGCCCAGAGGGTTACAGTTAGTTTATCTTTGGTCTGTTAATGAAACATTAAATCATTGATAAAAAGAAATAAAATCAATAATTGAATATGCCAGAATTATTTCGAATTTTTTTAAAAGATAAAATCAGTCTTTATGTGGCCGCACTACACGTTGTAGGGAAGATCCTAATCCCCACTAAGTAGTCACCCGAATTGAACTTGCTGACTCCAGCGGTATTTGTAGAAACAACGAGGTCCGGCGTACCGTACATACATATTATTTAGCAAAACACCTAAAGTCTGAGTGATCTGGCAATTAACACGGCTCTTATAGCTATGCGCTGTATTGTTAAAGTTGAGTGGTCTGATATAAGAGTGATCAGACGTACGAGTTGTCAGACGTACGTGTGGTCAGATGTACGAGTGGTCAGATGTACGATTGGTCAGATGTACGCGCGGTCAATATAGCCCCTATGAAAGTAACGGAAGTCCTATCGTTGGGATAAGCCCCAAGAATAAAATGCTTTCCAAGGCTTAAAAGTCATTGTGGGATAGTCACCTAGTGTATTTTGTGTTGTCAGGCAAGGACAAATAATGGTCACTATGTTTGCACTCAGTTAGGGGACCACTTTACTATGCATTGTTAGGAACTACCGCTGTTCTAAAATAGTAAGGCGTTGCACATTCTGCTTGAACTACCACGTTTAGGGAATCCTACAGGTCAGCCCTGGCCACGATGCTCTGGACATTGCAAACCAGGTCTTCAGTAATTATGTCCAAATCTCGGTAGAGTTCGCTCGCTTCGCTAGCTATCCTAAACTATCTGTGCTTTATAATGAAATACACACATAAGCGAGCTATTGGTGTTAGGAAAAATGAAGACCAAAGTGAAATAAATAGGTGGCTTAGACTCGCTTGATTTATAACCCCTGGGAACTGGTAACACGGAGAGCACGGAGGACACTACCTTATTTACGTAATTAAGCCCCTCGTGAAAAAAAAGCAACAGAGGGAGGTTTATTGTACCTGCACGCTCGATACACGGGAATGCGTTACCGTGAAATATCATCCGTTTCGCCCTGAATGTGTCTGGTTGGCCAATAATTGCAGCTGTTAACAAAATGTTGGTTTGTTGACAGTAATAACATCAATAATAATAAATAAAGGAATAATACAGTAAAAGTTAATAAAAGGAAACAATATAATATTAATGATAAAAAGTTCACCATAATAAATTAGTAATAGTATAGTTAATTATACTAAAAGTTAATAATAATAAAGTTAATAATAATAACAATGAATAATAGTAAAAGTAAATGTACTAAAAGTTAATAATAATAAAAGTTAATGTACTAAAAGTTAATAATGATAATAGTTAATGTACTAAATGTTAATAATGATAATAGTTAATATACTAAAAGTTAATAATAATAAAAGTTGAAGTAGTAATAGTTAGTAATAATCAATAAAGTAATAATAATTAATAAGTGTATCATTAATAGATAGTTACATACATAATTACGTTCAAGTATGAAGTTGGTTACCTGTGATGGCCACTAAAACAGCCACTAAAATCACTAAACCAAAGCTCATTTTCATAGAGCAACTTTTGAGTTCTCCTTCACCAGCAACCAAAATATAGGTTCCTTCACCACCAACCAAATATCGGGAACTAAATGTCTAAGCGTGATGCTCACTTTTTATAGAAGCTTTGCAAACGCTATTAGCACATTTTTTCCATCACGCATTTGTACAAATAATCCTCCTAGTCCACTCCACTTCAAAACATTTTTTTGTATAATGTGTTCACTAGATTGACACTTTCTCACCTCAAGGAGTCTGGACAAATGCTAAGGAAAAGTGTGAAAAAACTACCCCTTTAGGTGAGAAAGTGTCAAATCTAGTTTTTATGAAGGGTCAGAACTTGATAATTGGCGAGCGAGCGTAGCTTGCGAGACACTTACAGGGGTAACACAATTGAAAATAGGGTATGTTTGTTTATGTTTGGAAGTACGTATGTCATTTTGTACTTTGACCCTCCGTATTTTTGTGTTCGCTCCGCGTTCGACCCCGTCCCAAACTTCACTAAACAGAATCCTCCGGTTTAGCGACCATTACCCGTATCACCTTAGAAATTGAATTGTTTACCGCTTTGAATTGTTTTGCGGGTGCAGTTAAAACTCAAAAACTTATGGGAGCTCCATTTATTCGAGTTAGTGGCGGTGGTTAGTTAATACGCTATTTGTCACAGTTATTAGCCCTACTCAACAGCATTTACTTGAAAATTCATTGTCCATTAGACGAACCACGAAGGTAAGTCTTGCGTAGGTATGTTCAGTTGTGTGAAAGTGTTGTGCGTTACAACTACTATTAAGAATATCACAAAGAAAACTTTAAATAACGTGATTTGATTTTGTTGCTTCTTTTTCAATTTAAACAGTTGCAGGAGCGGTTACTATGGCATTGAACCCCCTTTACCGCATACGTAATTTATAAACTCGACTTATTTTAGTAGCTTGAGTGTTGATAAAATCAATCATTTGACAATAGTGTAGTTTAAGGCTCGCTCGCCATTTGTGCTCAAGCACATCACTAGTTGGCGAGCGAGCGAAGCGATAATATATATATATATATATGTGAGACAGTATTATTAACCCCTAATACTGTCTCGCTCGCTTCGTTCGCTCGCCAATTAGGGATGAATAATGCAAAATCGGGTATATGTTATCTATATGTATGTATGGATGGTACGTATGCCCTTTAAACGCGCGTGCGGGAAACTTTTTCTCCATAAAACAGTTTATTCTGAAACTAGAGCATTAAGCAAGCCTTACTTTATACTTAAGCTCCAAAGTGTGAGAAAATTCCTGCGAAAAACGCTTGCTTTTCAAGAAACAAAAAGTTGATTTGACCAGTTACTATGGCATTGAAGACCCTTTTCCAGACTTAATTTCAAAACTTCTCCGTTTTGGGGGGATACGGAGTGCCGATTGTTGGTTGTCAAGAGTCATTGGTATTCAGAATGCCGTAGTATTAATGCTAAGAAAGCTACTATCGAGGAAAGCTGAGGTAAGTACGTAATTCCATATTTGTTAGCTTTCACTGTGATAAATAACATTGCATTGTATGTGAGAGACCAACAACCCTGAGATTCATGTTTTGGCAAATTGATAACCATGTAGTAATTGATCTTTATAATAAGTCACCCAAAACTATCAGTGCAGCAACTGAAATTACATGTACTTACTAAATTCCTTTAACAATGTTCTTCTCCATTTAAATATGCCTTCCATACAGTCAATGGTAATTTATTAAGGCCTAGCGTTATAATCATTGGCAAAATTGAAATACAGGATGCTTTCAACTACTCAGACCCCACCCGCGTTACCCTGATAATAGTGTACGCATAAATTTAACCCCTAATGGCCCGCACGTTCCTTCTGGTGGAAAGAAGCCTTACCGATGGGTGAGTTTTGGTTAGACTGAGTTGTATTGTAGCCAACCACTTGTGTTTTAAATGTTTTAGCTACAGCTGAATGTGGTAAAGAGCCTGACTGTGGTGAAGATTCTCAATGTCTTCTAGTTAATTACCTGCAGAAGTTGCTGGATGATGATGGATTTCAAGTAAAATCTGATAGAGCATCAACATCTCTAGAAGCTGCAACCAAGTTTCTCCTGTGGTGCAAGCTGAGTAGTAATCACAGTGAGGTTGCGAGAGTTTCTGACTGGCTTGTATCCTCACTCAAAGGGTGCATGTTGTCACGTCGGTGCTCCTTTGCACTACAGGCTGAACAAATGTGGTAGAAATTTCATGCCTTGCGCATAAGCACTGAATTTAGGGGAAAGTGCCATGGGATGAAATATTTTGCAAAGCAACAGACAAGAGAGCTCCAGCAACAGTATTTCAATACATCACAACAAGGTGGTTTAGAGAGTTGATCAAAGAAAACTTTGAAGTGAAAGAAGAGAATAAGACTTCTTGCCCCACCAAATTGACGTCACATGAATAAAATGCTCTGAGGTATGTAGCTGGATATGTATGTCGGAAGGTGCACAGTAAACTAGAGAAATCATCACATGATAGCAAGGAGGATATGACCCTTTTGATGATTGAATTCTGTGGCAATGACTTACAAGAAGAAGATAGTGAAGAATGGACAAACCAAATTGATCGCGGAGGCTTGCGGCACATCAACAACAATGTTTACTTGGTGTTCACTATCATAGAACAAATAATTAGAAATTACCTTCATGTTGAGAGCATTGGAGAATTGGGTGGAAATACAAGGAGTGGATTCCATTCTGACAAATGATGACCTGTTAACTGTATGATTGACTGCACACTATGGAGAAGAAGTGCCTACAGCAGTGTTGAAAAAATTAGTGAACTATACTTGACGTACCAGGTTTTTCATTTTCCAGTTCTTGCCTTGAGCTTTATAAACAAAGATACAAGTCACAGCTACAGAAATCGAAAGGATTAACCCTTTCGTTCCTAAATTGTTTGGACGCGCACGGAAAAATCTAATCTTCTACCGCGGAATAGAGCATTACCGTTTTATTTTTTTAACTCGATGCTGGCTGGGAAAACCCCATAGCAACCGTATATCACTAAATAGACCAAGAGTTTGGGATTCCCCTCATTTTTTGATTGAGAAAATTGAATAATATTTAGGCCCTTTACTAATACTTTAAAAAAAAAAATTTCCCCCCCAAAAATTCCACTTTTCCCATCAATAAAAAAAAAATAAAAAATAGAAATAAGATTGTTTGATGCATTGTATACCAATATTACATTAGTGTTCAACAATAAAATATGTTGTTTGTTGTGTTTGGTGCTGATTGTGATCATGTAGGAGACATCTATGAGTGTCCACAAGGAACATATGCCATCAGACGTCGAGCTCCACTACAAAACAATTTCATATTCACAAAAACACAAACAACAAAGATATTTGTAATACAAACAACAAATTATTCATGATCCTTATAATTGCAACTTTACAATGTATTGTATGCGGTTTTATACAGGATTTTTGTTTGGGGTGGGGGGGTGGGGCTTCGAGTGTACTTTGCCACACCCATTTTTTGGAACCTACACTACTTTTTGATGCACATCTTTGCATAAGAGTTTATACTTCACACTGATGATCAGTGTTCGGTCCTATGCACTAAATGTGACCGGATTTGGGAAAATCCGCCTAAACGCGGCAAACAATTTTTTTTCAGTATCACCGGGTAAAGCCTTACGGGTCGATTTTTTTCGAAAAAATTTTTATGGCAGAAATGGATAGACACCAGTTAGCTCTAGCTTATGACGCAGTTGTAAGCTCTGGCGTGCTCTAGAACTCACACTAGGAGGCTAGAAACACTAGCCGGTTGGACTCGTGTACGGAGAGTTGCTAAGAAATTATTGGCGGGCTTTTCACTAAGCCGGGAAAAAACTGTAGCTAACTAATTCACTTACTATTCTACATAATTCACGTACTCACGCATTTCTCGTCATCATAGTTTCTTAAGGGTGCTGGCACACCGCCTACGCACAGCCTACGCATGCACCCACGCAAATCCTAAATCAATTATGTTGCTATGGCCTACTTTTATATATTTCTTAAGTTTTGCAGGCTATCCTATATAGTGGACCTCACAGTAAACTATCTGAAGGAGCTTGTCTTCGGAGCGCGAGAGCCCAAGTGTCTAGCTACCATTTAAACTGTCAACAATTTTGTATTTTTTGCTCTCTAATTATACGATAAGAAAAAATGAACGATTACAATAAAACCGAGGAAATGACAATGACGATACTTTACCAAACAAGAAAGTAAGCTATTGAAACACAAACAATACACTAGGACACAAACATACCGCCGGCCAAGACAAAGTCTTTCAATAAGAACGTTAGTTTGCTTCAACTTTAACAGCTGGCCTCTTGTAGATGCCTGTGGCCGTCTTGACAGTGACAACAACCCGAACAGTACCGTCTGTGCCAGGATGGACTCCAATGATCCTTCCCATTGGCCACTTAGCAGGAAGAAAGTTCTCGTCTCGCAGAACAACTATGTCATTTGTCTGCAGATTCCTAGTTGGAGAGTGCCATTTAGAAAACTTTCGTAAACAGGTGAGATATTCAGAGGACCATCTCTTCCAAAAATGTCGCACAACACTCTGTGTCAGAACTCAGCGGCGAAGGATGGACACTGGTGGGGATAGTGACGAGTCAGGCAAGGCCTCCAGTGGCCGTCCAATCAAGTAATGGCCTGGGGTGAGTACTTCGAGGCCTTCTCCTTCACAAGGTAAGGAAGCTAGAGGTCGTAAATTCAAACAAGCCTCGATCTGAGTCAAAACTGTGGTTAGCTCTTCGAATGTGAATTTGACGTTGCCCATAACTCTCCTTAGGTGAGTCTTGACACTTTTGACTGCTGACTCCCACAGGCCTCCGAAATGCGGGGCCCTTTCTGGGATGAAGTTCCATCGGATACCTTGTGATGCACAAAATTCAGGGATCTTTCCAGAGGATTTTTGCCTTTCAAGAAATTCAACCAATTTTTTCAGTTCACGAGATGCACCCACAAAATTAGTGCCATGATCGCTCCAAATGGAGTGAGGCTTGCCTCGTCGTGAAATAAATCTTCTAAGACAGGCTATGAACGCGGATGACGAGAGATCTGATACAGCCTCCAAGTGCACAGCTTTGACAGACATGGCCACAAAAAGACAAACATAAGCCTTGACAACCACAGGTTTGCGAACCCTACCTAGCTTGATGTAGACAGGGCCAGCGTAGTCTATCCCTACGTTCTCAAAGATGATTCCTGGAGTAATGCGCTGTGGAGGTAGTTGACCCATGGGTGGAGGCTGAGGCCTGGCAGAAGTCCGTCTGCATTGAACACATGCATGAATGATTGATCGGACCGCAGAGCGTTGGCCAACAATGTGGAAACGTCGTCCCAGCGAGGCATTGACTAGAGTTTGACCAGCATGGAGCAGTTGAAGATGCTCATCTCGAATGATAAGTTTGGTCAAACAGTGCTTGCCACAGAGGATGAGAGGGTGTCGTTGAGCATATGGAAATTGGGAATTGTGCAATCGTCCTCCAACACGTAAGAGTTTACCATCATCGAGGAATGGGCGCAGAGCGCGCAAACAACTGCTCTTGGGGAGCTCCTCTCTGTTTTCTAAGCACTGAATCTCGTCGTGAAAGCTTTGAGACTGAGGCAAACTAATCCAAACAAGCTTCGCTGTATTCAACTCATCAGAAGAAAGAGAGCCAGACTTGGGATCTATTCCCTGATGTCGTGAACGACAGTTGTGTACAAATCGACGCATCCAGGCAGTAACTCTTGTCAAGCATTCAAATCGAGAGAAACGGTCAAAGGGGATAAGGGTATTGATCAGCACGGTGGCGACATGCACTACAATCTCATCTGCCTCTACTTCATGGCTGTTTGGCTGCAGGGATGACGACTGAGGCCATTGACATACTCCTAGCCGAAGCCAGGGTGGACCGTCCCACCAAAGTTCATGAGATAGTAGCTCAGAAGGAAATATGCCCCTGGAAGCACAATCAGCGGGGTTAAGGGTGCTGGGACATAGCAACGCGCGCGCACCCGCACGCACTACAAATAACCACAAAAATCCGCCTTGCTCGCAATTGTAAAAACGACCGCTAACTTAGCTAGCGCGGGTAATTCAAAGCTTCCCGCCCACCAATTGATAAAACTAACTGAGGCCCCGCCCCCGCTATAAGTTGTAAAGTGCGCAGCTGTTTGATATTGTATTTCTTGGCTTACTTTATCAGTATTGTTTCTCCCTAGAGCAGACACTGGCTCCCAGATGGTCTCCAAGCCTTGACAGGTAAATAATACCTCACTAATGACTCCATGACTAATGACTCCATTATTTTAATTTTTTATTCTTGTGCAAAACTTCTTCCTGATATATCACTCATTTTTTTTTATTTTACAGTATTGTGATGACCAGTGATAATTTTTATGAATGTATATAATATAATGATACTTATTTTATATAAAAAATATTTTGAAATAGCCAGCTAAATATAGCTAGATGAATATTTTGTGATCTAGCTAGTTAAGTAAGGATGAATAAACAAATGAAGTGAATAGCTAAGTGCAGAAAACTGTACACAAACTGAAACTGTAGAGTTTTCCAGCAGCAAAAATGGTTCACTAGTCTAAATTTACAGGTACATACACACACTGAATATGCATCTAGCTAGCTTGATAAAAGGCTTCCCTTACCTGACCATGCCGAGAAAAACACTATTAACCAAGACTACAATAATCTCCTCACACTCGTTTCAGTAGGGCTTATCATCGAGAAGGAGAGGCGGCCAGAAAACTGGTTTGCTAACGGGTAGGCGCCCGAAAGTTGGAGAGCACCTGGAACTCACTTTCCCGCGGAATCAATTGAATCTGTTGTGGGTGTGGTTTGAATGCAATCAAGTCTCTGCCAAAAGATCGCGTGGACTAATTTTTAGTCCTGGAGTCTATTTTGTGTTTCTTCTCAGAAACTACGAGTAGAAAAGACTCCAAATTTTGTACACAGGCTGACTTTGACCTTAGCTACAAAATGTTCGTTGCGATTTTTTTTGAAAGAAAAAAATTCGGGCGCGCTGCCGCGAGGATCAAATGAGCACAGTCAACTAGACAAAACAAAGCAGAATTGAGAAAAAGTACAACGAAGGTTTTGAAGACAATCAACAAATGTAGCAGTATACGAAGAATGGGCTCGTCAGCGACGGCACCCGCGGAGGATTAGTGGATTATATACTTGAGGCTGAGGAGCTCGTAACTTGAACGAAACAAGCTCCCAAGGCCCGTTCTTTTTATTTAGTTAGTCCATTAGCAGTACTCTTTAGGATCCACCCTTAGTTGGAGCTCTACAAACACCAAGAAAAAAGTTAGTATTCCCTAGCAACCAAAATCCAATTATTGTGAATATTTGCGTGGGAGTTGTCCCAGCACCCTTAAGTATTAGTCAGGGCATTTTAATCATGAACCGGGAATAAATTCCTTACCAAGAAATTTTTATACCAGGATGTTGGTAATGATGCCTATAATGACCCCTCAAAAGATTGAAATCCAATTCCCCTAGGGGAACTTGCTGCAGCCACTTAAAGTTTTACTACTCAGTACCTTATATGGCAATCAGTGAATGCAGCCAAATAAGTGTAAACGCCATAGCTACATATTTTTACATGCTTCTACAGCTGCAATAAAGTAAATAAAGCACACTATTACTTGCTTGGTTCATACTAATGCAAGTTATGTGCATGCTTGTGCAAGTTGTGTGCATGCTTGTGCAGGTTTTGCTGTACTGCAAGTACCTTTTACTTTGGTGTTCTGGATTTGCAGTAACTGTGACCAGCTAGCTAGTAGTCTGCTTGTAGTGCCTCATTTAGTGGCACCATGGATAGTTCTACATCTGCACCTTTGGAAATGTGTTTCATTTGTGGTGGGCCTGAGACACCAACTCAAAAACTGGTACTGGCAACTTCCAAAGGATATCACAGTCTGTTAGGGTATGTAGAAACTGTTGGAATTTTGAAGCGTCTCAATGAAGCATATGAAGTTAAAAGTGTGAGATATCACAGACAGTGCAAGTGTGATCTGTATAATGAATCTGTCAAGGTTACCACAGAGGCAACTGGTAAGTATATACTCTCTTTTTCTTTTTTGCTAACTCAGACTCTAATCCGTCACACTTTTAGTTGCAGCAAAGGCAGAGAAAGAGTCAGTACAGAACCAGAGACGACGCAGTTCATCTGCATCAGCTGCATTCAGTTCCAACAACACACGTTCTGCTGTTCAGCTTGCATACAAGAATGTATGCATTATTTGCAACCAACCTGTTGATCTTTTTCCAAATCATCCAGGTAAGGTATAGCTATCATTAAACTCCTTGCATGTTCTTATTGAACCCTGTTCTTGGATTCTATAGAGATCGCTAGGAAGAGGTATCGAGTTCCTGACAACTTGTCAGCTGATGGGTTGAAGACATCACTGCTGAACACCGCCAAAAATCGTAAAGATGATTGGGACATAGAAGTTGCTGGCCGCCTAGAAGGCATGAATGACCTTGTGGCATCAAAGCTTGTCATGTGACGAAGACCAGACATGCCCACCAGGTCACTGCTGCAAACATTCACATTCTGCTGCAACATGCGTATGATGAGTACAAGTTGGAGTTGGATGCTAATGCTGAAATGCTGTCTTTGGAGCAGTGGTGTCAAGTTCGATCGCAACAGAGTATCCAATTTTACTATTGGTGGAAAACACTGTCACTGGAAACTATGATGCTGCTTTATGTAAGATCCCTTAGAGAAGGGAATTTTAAGTACCGTGGATGTTTGCTCTGGATCATACTCATTATTCGAGATGGCTACCCATTCACATTCGCGACATGAGCTTGCTACCAAAAACACATCCAGCTGTTTTTGCAGAATTTTGCAATGGGAAGTTTGTTGTTCAGAAAACACAAAATTCATTCTCTTGCATGGCTATTGACCAGTGCTACGAGCAAAATAATGCTGATGTAAAGGGGTCAACTGGAGGAGCCATTGGTTTGATGACAAACCCTGTAGCATTGGAGCGATGTGGTGGTACTAGGAATTTCTAAATTTCACTAAATAATACTGATGGTGCGCACGGTAGATACCGATGTGGTGGTACTAGGAATTTCTAAATTTCACCAAATAAGTCCAGAGGAACTATGGATGGCATTTGGTACAAAGTCAAATTATTGCTACCTTCCCATTCATGAGATCGTTGGTAGTATGGATCCTAAGATCTGTACAACTCTACCAGTCTTCCACGCATTCACTGGATGCGATACAGTGTCAGCATTTGGAGGTCGAGGCAAGAAAACAGCCTGGAAGGTATGGCAAGTATTTCCAGATGTCACAGATGCCTTTGAACACCTTCTTCTCATGGAAAATGACATAAGTGAATCAACATTATCAGTATTGGAGCGATATGTTGTCTTACTCTATGACCGAACTAGTGGCTTAGAGAGTGTCAATGATGCCAGGAAGTGGTTGTTCACCAAAAAATCAAGGACCCTTGAGAATATACCACCAACACAAGCAGCACTCAAACAGCATGTGAAGCGAGCAAGTTACCAAGCCAACTGCTGGAACAAAGCTCTAATTCGAAATCCTGAACTTCCTAGCCCAGGAGAATGGGGTTGGTGTACAGATACTGCTGGATGGCACCCACTCTGGACTACTCTTCCTGAAGCATCAGAATCCTGTCATGAACTAATTCGTTGTGGCTGTAAGAAAGGATGCAATAATCGCTGCAAGTGTGTCAAAGCAGCACTTAAATGTACTCCTCTCTGTCATTGTAATGGTGCATGCTAGACACTTCGAACAGTTTCTTTTCTTTCATCACATTACAGTACTCTTTACTTTCATGTAATTGCCAATTTTTTAAAATAACATTCACAAAATCAACAATAACTTTATGAAAAAAGTAGGCAATGCCTTCATTCAAGCATTAAAATACTAGCTATGCTCAGAGCTTTGATTTGATACCCCACATGAATGGTTTTGAAGGTGAGTGGAATAATTTTTAAAAAAACCTTATATGGCATGAAATTAACAAATAAAGGTCACGAAAGGTCAAATTTAAGATGGCTCCACATCTGAAGTTAAAGTCCATAGTACATAGGACTTATGTAAAAAGTTTCATGCTTTTACCATAAAGTGCACATAGGTTTTGCTTATCAGCCATACTAATCATTTTATTCATGATTTTACTATATTTTATATCTACTTGTTAAATTTCAACTTTTTTTAAATTATACAAAAAAAAAAAAGACAATTACCATAATTTTATAATGACATGTACAATATATATATTATATAATTTTATGATGACATGAAATTGTGGCAGATACAAGCAGCAGTTGAATTTGGAGGGTGGTGAATAGCATCACCATAAACATAGAGAACTGTACCTATATAGACATGAGGAGTAATGGACAGCTAAAGCATAAATAGTGGCATGTAGAGTCTATGATGAATTGTATATCTTATTATCTTGGTCAGCAAACAGTAAATTGGCTGAGTTTCTAAATAAATAGGCCCTATTTAAACAGGTAAGAAAATCTGAGTGGACAAGCAACCCTTGATACAAACGTACCTCACATTGTAGCTTGCTCTTGTTAAGTAGCTTTGAATAGCAACAAATTCCTGAGCCTAAAATGAACCAGAATGTCAAGCAGAAGGGTAGAAACGAAGTCAACAAACTTACGACTGCTTTTTGTTTACAATTGTCTCTGAGGTACTGCGCACGTGTTTGGCCCAGTTTGAGCGCGTGACTAAATCCCGCCGCGTGTAGCGTGGGAAACGTGTGGTTTTATTTATTCCCATAGACTTTTCTATTGAGTTTTGAAACTGCACTTTCCCGCTGTCTCAGAAGTTTTTAAAGGAAATTTTCTGGACCGCTTCGGCACGAGCTTTCGAATGGTACAAACCCCGGAAGCGTAGCTACTTCCGTTCAAAAGTTATTAATGGTTTTTACCGCGCCAACTCAACTTGGACATACTATAGATGTCTTGCTCGACGCATCAAAAACTGCACGAATCTTGGTTGTCGTACTGGATGCCTTCGTTACCATGTGCATGGGCAAGTAGTATGGGGTGACTTGTGGAGATCATTCTCAGGTACTACCTCTGCATGACCAGAGTCGAAATACTCATCAATGACTGCCTTGAATTCTGAAAAGTGGCCCTTCATATGCAGAGAGCGCTCAAAGCTGATAAATCGTCTAATGGCTTGCGATCGAGATTCTCTGAGAGGTTTGACTTCAGATTTCTTGAGTAGTGGAACCTCAAATCTTCCATCCTCTAATCGAATGTGATGACTTTCAAAGTGATCCATAACCGCCTTCTCTTCCCATGTGTAAACTGATTTAGCAAACGATTTCTCCTCAATCTCCCAGAACCGACGTAGAAGATCATCACCTGTCAGTACAGTGACATGATGAGAAGTAATAGTGGGAGTACAAGGACTTGTGCATCCAGACAAGATCCAACCAAAGTGAGTCTCGAAAGCAGTGGGAGATCCTACAGGTCCCGTGCGTTGCCCTTCGAGCATTACTTCTGAGAAGACTTCGATACCCAATAGCAGATCTATTCTTCCAGGTTTTCCGAACCCTGGATCAGCAAGATGAAGATCCATAAGATGATTCCAGTTCTGATCAAAAGCGACGTGATGTAGAGGTAAGTCACAAGTAACTCGAGGGACAATAACGGCGGAAGTAGAAAACTTCTTGTCTGGATTACATTCAGAGAATACACGAAAAGTGGTAATAGGATGCACAGAATTGCGCGTAAATCCAACTACTCCTGATATCTTAGTATTCTGGTTGTACCGCGGAAGATGAAGATTCTGGGCAAGACACTCGGAGATGAAGGATGCTGATGAGCCGGAATCAAGTAGTGCTCTGGCCTTCATGGAGGAACCATCAGGGCCTTCGACTCGCACACTACAAGTCATCAGCAACAAATTAGACTTAATTTCTGTAGCAGCGTGTGAAGACGTGATGGGTGCAGCAGGGATTGGTGTAGCAGTAATGGGCGCAGCAGTAACAGGCGTGGCAGTAATGGGCGCAGCAGCAACAGGCGTGGCAGTGACTGGCACAGCAGTGACCGGCGCAGCAGGGAGTTGACCAGGAATACTTGCAACACTGGATTGGGTCTTCCCTTCAAGGTGGAGGAGAGTGTGGTGAGGTCTCTGACAAACTGGACAACGATGCAATGATTTGCAGTTCCGAACAATGTGTCCTGGTTTCAAGCAATTGATGCATAGTCTGTTGGATTTCAATGCTGATCTCTTGTCATCGTGATGCAAAGACTTGAATTTGGGACAGGCGTACAGAGGATGCCTTTCTGACTTGCACAACACACATACTCGATGAATCTGCACTAGCTGCAAAGGATGCCACGGCCTTCGGGTTAGAGAAACTCTTCTTGTAGGGCTCAAATTTGAATGATCTTTTACTAGAGTCTGGCATTGAGACTTCAGATGCCTGTGCTCTGAGATTGATGAATTCCAACAGTTCTTTGTAGTGAGGTACGTCATGAGATGATTGACTATGGCGTTGCCATTCGAACATGGTGTTGACATCCAGCTTAAGTTCCAACAACGAGGTAACGAATGAACCAGATGGTTCATGGCCTAGAGCTTTAAGTGCACGTAAATGTTGCTGGGCCACATCATGTAAGCGACGTAATTCCCTTCCTGTTCCATCTTTCAAGTTGGGAACTTCCTAGATTTTCTGTACATGAGCCTGATGTATCAGTCGAGGACGATCATAGCGTGATTTCAAACAGGTAAGAGCTTCGTTATAGTGGTCACCAGATCTAGACAATCCTTCTATCGATGTCTTAGCACTCCCATCCTTGAGGGCATGGCGTAGATAGGCAAGCTTCTCAGTGTCTGTAAGGTTAGTTCGAGAATGTACAGATACATCAAATTGTTCCCAAAAGGTCTTCCAATTGAGTATGTTCCCATCAAATGTGGGTACATCAAGTTTAGGAAGCTTGACTCCACTCGGATCCGGCATGCTAGAGATGCTAGGAGGGTCGTGTGCTCGCAATAATTTCTTGATGGCCAGAGATAGATCAAATATATTCCTTTCAATGTGATTGAGAAGAAGACCAAGCTCACTATCATCCTCCACTTCAAAGGTAAGTAGACTTCGACATATATCGGTAGATTCTGCTTTAATTTCTGTAAGCTGTTCAGTGTATTGCTGTAGTAGACAGATGCCATCCTCGCCTGTAGGAAGCGCAGAGGTTCCATCTTGCACAGCCTTCAATTCTCTTTCAAGATTTTTTAGACGTTTCAGAGCCTTCTTGGGTTCACTGGAGTTTCGGGACAAACAAATGGTTGAAAGATTTTCCAAACGAGAGGTGAGTGCAGCCACGAAATTATCATGTTCATCGAGAATAGTTTGTTGCGCCTCCAGCTCTGCTTCATCATCGATCAGGTCAATGACAGCGTAGTGATGAACTTTGAACTCTGCAACCAAGGATTCCAGACGTGTGGTAAGGTGTCGAGGTTCTTCCGAGCTTAGGTCGGTAGAATGTTCCAAAACATCCAAGCGGTTACTAATACGAGTAAGAGAGGCCTTTACGATTCCTCGCTTTTTCTTGCGACTCGAGAGAGCACGCACAGGGTCTTCAGTCATGGCCGATACAGTTATGTGAAGGCAGGGAACACGTGGTCGCCGAAAAGCTAATAAACTGCTAACGCAAATGCTCCGGAAGATAACTAACAGTGAATCGCCGGTTCTATACAGGGTATCCGGCTCGAAGGACCATCTATGAAGGAGCTTGTCTTCGGAGCGCGAGAGCACAAGTGTCTAGCTACCATTTAAACTGTCAACAATTTTGTATTTTTTGCTCTCTAATTATACGATAAGAAAAAAATGAACGATTACAATAAAACCGAGGAAATGACAATGACGATACTTTACCAAACAAGAATGTAAGCTATTGAAACACAAACAATACACTAGGACACAAACACTATCACAGGAGCTGGCCTACCAGAAATTAGAAGTCCAAAGCAATTACTACGGCAGATATAAGCGGTCACATTCTCCAACATAAATGGCAAAATATCCAGACAATTCAACTCCACAGTTGGGGGTCTCACCCTCTAAGGACTCTGGAACTCACCGCCAACAAAATTACAGAAGCTTTTTTCGATTTACAATTTATTTTTCAAATTATTCATTGTTATTATTTTTGTGGCGACCATTTCCTTAAATATATTTGTTTTTGGCAGTTATTACGAAATTTCCCTCTGTAATTTTTTTAATTTTTATCTTCTGTACCTGTATTCCAAAAATAGAATGGTTCTGAACCCCCATTCCGTACTTATGGCCAGAAATAGCATGCAGAACAAGCCAATCATTTCTCGCACAATTTTGTCAATTTCAGCCCCGCCCTCCTCGGGCAGGTAAGGAATACGCGCGGATTATTGTTTAGGGTGAAATATTTTTGAATGCAGTGGCTCTGGAAAGAGCCCGTTTGAAAAAAATAAATAAACACAGACAACTAAATGGAGAGAAGGCGCCTGGCTGAGACTTCGAAATTGAGCAGAGCGCCCTGTACAACTTCTCTCCGAGCGGCTTGCTCCTGACTCCCTTCTGCTTCAGGGAGGCAACGAAGGCAACGAAGGCATCACTGGTTCTACGGAGAAGCAATAGAGTGTGGAAATCGATGCCTTGAGTGACTAACTTCTTGGCTTGTGTTGGTGTGATGCTGGGCTTTCCAAGGGATCTGGTGAGTAGTGCTGCATTGGTATACAGGGTCTTCTGTGCTAACCACTTCTTCATTTGCATGCTAGGCGACTGAATGTGAAGTTTGTCTAGACATCCTGTTACTTTTTGTGCCACAAATATATTTACCTCTGCTATTATTGAATGCAATTGTAGGTACAAGTTCCAATGCACCTCCAGCAGTACCTGCAGGATTTAGACCCGAGTCCACAAGTGTACCACCAACAACGGGGGAAGTGCTTGCTCCATATGTGTGCATGCCTGATCTTTCAGGGGAACCTGCACTGACTGGTGCAGATGGACTTGTGCTGCTTACTGGGACAGACAGACCTACGCTGAATTGTGCATATGGACCTGTGCTTGCTGGCACAGACGAACCGGCATTCATTGGCACAGATGGACCTACGCCCACTTCCAATTCAGGACCTGTGATATTACATCAGAGATACCAATAATAAACCTGACACAAACTTTTTTATCTCAATTTTGCGGAATTTTTTTTTTTGTAAAAAATGTAGTTACGTTATGTACTACATAACAGGAGTCAATAATTCCTCAGATGTGCAATTGAATATTTAGGATTTTGCCAGTAATTTTGTCAGATGACAGACAGTGTATTGTTAGTTGGTGTACAAGTAGCTAAGGTAGCTAGAACTATTTTTTTGTGTGTTGCAACAATCAACTTCTACTGGGATTACATCTTTTCTTGTGCCTAGCAGCAAGAAGTTGCTGTTTCCTCTTTGTTCCTCTGACTCTTCTACTAGCCATTGGCCACAACTTGATAACCCACCACCAAAGAGAGACCTGCCAGAATAAAACCAGCCCTGAAATAAAACCCAGGATCCCATATATAACAGACCACAAGGGGATTGCGTAAGAATAGATCGAGTAAGATCGCTAACTATACCCATGGAAGTTGAAGGCGGGAATTTCGTGCGAGTGTTTTTTTTAGGCTAGCCACGAAGTACAACTTGTGGTTAGGGAACTCAATTAACAGTGCACGCGCGTTGCTATGTGCCAGCACCCTTAACCCTTTCCCTGTCAATTTTTTTTCCAATGATTCCAGTGAATGCATTAAAAAATTCATAAAAAAATAAATATTGGTCAAAGTCCCTAACAACCATACATTTTTGTAATTATCAGTTAATTTTACACTTGACCACATTAATTAGGTTGCCAAGCAACAAAACCACAAAAATTAATTAACCGATTTATTTTATTTTTTTGTATTTTCTTGCTAAATCAATTATAGAAATATGAAAAATTGTTATATAATTAAACTGAATGTTGTATCAAAGCAGAACAATAAGTGAAAACCATGATTTCATAAAAAAATACCGTAAAGATCGTGGAGAAAAAAAATACAAAATGATTATATGTTCTAAGAGATTCATATATTGCTCTCCAATGGGATCGCTCTCTTTCCCCATGTGATTCAGCACCATCACTTGACTGAGCACCATCACTTGACTCACCACCATCATTGACACCAGCATCTAAATTTTATTACATATTTTGACTTTATAAATAGCTAAATTAAAAAATTTGAATTCCCAGCTAGTGCCTTTGCAATAATGTAGCCAAACAATTAGTTCACAAGTAGTCTCATCTCAAAATCAAACAAAGTTAGTGCCAACAAATCATGACATAATTTTACCTTATAATTAGCCTAGTATAAACTGCATTCGAAATTTGAATTACCACAACCACTTAGTTAGTGGTTTAGTAAAAGTGTAGCTAAACAATTGGTTCATAACTAGTCTTATGCCAAAAAAACAACAATAATCATGTTAGTAGCAACAAAGCATACTTACTGGTGGTGCAACTTAGACAGTTGCGACATCTCAGGAAGCGATGAAAGTGATTTGAGGATGACAGAATGTTTTCTTACCTTGGTACTCTGTCTGAGACAGTAGTGGCCCCCTCTGACTACGAAGGAAGCACTAGCAGCTCAACTTCTGATGAAGTTGATGATGTAGCAATGCTGGATGACTCATTGGACAGCCTCAGTGATGGAGCCTCTCCAACATATCCAACAATTCCACCGCGGTAAACCGTTCGGCCATTTTGTTATTTTTTTAATCAACGGTCTGGTTTATTTTTAACCTAGGCCTTAGTAACATCCTTTTATGCTATTTATAAACAATTTTACGTCATAGAGCAACTCAAGACGCGTGTTTTTATACGTATACTCTAACGTAACTTCACGCCATTAGTCTTTTAAAATATTTTTTAGCGCGGGTACTTTGCGCGCCGAGAATTCTCGGCTTTGACAGGTAAAGGGTTAAGGAGCCCTGCATTAAGCATTTTAGACTTCTTTCAATCCGCCTGTAACCGGTTTATTCCATAGTGTCCCGGAGACACGCAGTAATAGTATACGGACACAAGGCACGCCCCCTGACCTTAGCAATGCCTTTACTCGGCGTTTTTTCGAAATCAGCAATAATAAGTTTAGCAAAAATGCTGAAGTATTGTAGTGCGTAGGGCGAAGACGGCTTGTGCTACAGCTTCCAAATTAGGAGGAAGGCATCCCAAGGCCCCGTGCAGCCTACTGGTAGAATAAATTAGAAAACTTTAGATGCCGCGTTTAGCCGGGTTTTCACAAATCCGGTCGCAAATGGCTGTTATGATAGGAACATAATGGGATACAATATCAGACTAAAAATAAATGCTTCCAAAATGTTCATTTCTATGCAACTCCCAAAATTCTAGGGGGGAACCCAGGGCTAGCCTCCCACTGTATGAACCCCTGGTATGTATACTCCACACTGTACATGAGAGAAACAATCGTTGTATTGAGAAAGTGTAATTTGAAAATGAAAAGCAGTACAAGCACACACATGGAATTCAACTTACCCAGCATGGATGGTGTCACAGACTGAACGATCCGATCTCTCCCAGGTTAGGATCCGGAACCTCCATACAATACCAAAAAAACACAGACAACAATGATATTTGTAACATAACAGCTGGCCTCGCTGAATTCCCCCCCCCCTCCCCCGTCATTACTTTTCACTGACATTCTTGTACCATAACCCCCCCCCCCCCTCAGCCCTAGCTGGACACCCAAATATCAGTAAGTTGAAATGAAATTCAACCCCGGCTTGGATGATGTCACAGACCGGAAAAGACCCCCGAGTTTGTTCTCTCTGTTGGATCCGGAAGCGCCACATACTGTTTGTTCATGGTTGCTCTCTCTCTCTTTCCACAAATGCACGCACACACATACACACACACACACACATACAAGAAAAAAGCTACAGGTGAATACAGATCATAAAAATAAATGTATAATTTATTACACATTAATTGACTGGTGTACACACACACACACACATGAAATTCAACTTACATGGGCATAGTAGTCACGATCCAAAAAGATCCAGAGTTCCCTCCCAGGTTGTATACGGAAGCGCCACATACTGTATGTCCATGGTTGCTCTCTCTCATTCCACAAATGCACGCACACACATACACACACACTAGAAAAAAGAAGATACAGGTGAATACAGATCATAAAAATAAATGTATAATATAAATTGACTGGTGTACACACACACACATACATGAAATTCAACTTACATGGAAACACAGTATCATCTTTGATCTCACATCTTTCAAGAAGTAAAATTGACTACAGTACTGGCCACATGCAAATTGTGCCTAATTCCAGCCCATGTATATACTTGTATTTAATTTTTGATATATAATAGGTGGTACAATTGGTAAATTCTGTAGTGCCGGTGCATAGTAGCCCTGATTGAAACCCCCCCCTCCCCCCCCGAGTTCGTTCCCTCCCCGGTTAGATCTGGAAGCGCCAGAATAACATTTCAACTCCACGCACACACATATACATCGAGTGTGAAGCTCCACTACAACATCACAAAAACACAGACAACGACAACGACAATAACAATACATATTACAACTTTTGGGATATTCAGCAGGCGGGGCGAGGATTTATAAATCGAAATACAAACCTAATGATTTTGGTTTATAACTATTTTATAGCCCAAACATAAACAACGAGCAAAGTATAGCGTCAGCTATCTTAGTAATTGTATTAAAGTACCCAAACTCTTCATTATTCCATTTTGCTTTGATATGCCTTCCACCATAATTATGGTTGCTAAGAACTATATCAGACTTTTCCCCGCTAATACATTTTCTTACGAGCATACCAGACTGTATCAGATTTATAGTTCTTAACATTATTGTTACTATGTTTTAGCTTAGTTTATGCAAACACTAGAATAGCAATTATGACCCTTTTATTTCAGCAAACATATACAAAATCACTCTCCTACCTAATTTGTTAACTTTTGTAGTATCAAACGTCTGCCATTCTGATAATCTCAATTACGAGTAACTCCTGAACAATCTCTCAGCAATGATAAAAAAATAAACCAATGTTATTATTTGTAATTTTAGCCAACAAATATGGAATTACTACTTACCTCAATTTCCTGAGTATCAAAAGTTTATTTGACTATCTGAATTACCGTGAATTCTTGATAACAAACTCTCAGCTACAAATACAAAAAGACAATCAATTTTAGCACACAAATACAAAATTACATTCTAACCTCACTTTTTTGAGCAGTGGTAACTTTAGCAGTACCAAATTTGAGCCAATCTGACTATTTGAATTTACCAGTCACTGTTGTCAAGCTCTTAGCTACAAAAAAGAAAGGCCAGAGTTAATTTTGCATATTTAGCTAACAAATATGGAATTGCGTACTTACCTCAGCTTCCCTCGAGAAGTAACAGCTTCCTTAGCATTAATACTATGGCATTCTGACTACCAATGGCTCTTGACAACTAACAATCGGCACTCCGTATACCCCCATAAAACAGCGAAGTTTTGAAATTAAGTCTGGAAAAGGGTCTTCAATGCCATAGTAACCGTCAACTTTTTGTTTGTTGAAAAGCAAGCGTTTTCGCAGGAATTTTCTCACACTTCTGAGCTTAAGTATAAAGTAAGGCTTGCTTAATGCTGTAGTTTCAGAATAAACTGGGGTCGAGCCTAAAAAGCCGTGTTTAAAAAAAAAAAGATCCCCGCGCGTGCGTTTAAAAGGCATACGTACCATCCATACATACATACATACCATCCATACATACATACATATATATAACATATACCCAATTTTGCATTATCCACCCCTTATACTGTCTCGCTTGCTACGCTCGCTCGCCAAATAGTCGTGTACTTTACCACAAATGGCGAGCGAACCTGATAGTTAGGTAACATAAGATGTTAATATTTTTAGCTTTCTTCATGCAAACACTATAATAGCAGTTATGACATTTTATTTCAGCAAACAAATACAAAATCACTCTCTTACCTGATTAATGGTAACTTTTGTAGTATCAAACATCAACCATTCCGATAATCTCAATCACCAGTAACTCTTGAACAAGCTCTCAGCTACGATAAAAAAATAACCAGTGTTATTGTTTGTAATTTCAGCCAACAAATATGGAATTACTACTTACCTCATTCTTGAGTATTGATAACAACTTCTGTAGTATCAAATTGAAGTTACTTTGACCATCTGAATTACCTTGAATTCTTGACAACAAGCTCTCACCTACAAAAACAAAAGACAATCAATTTTAGTACACAAATTCAAAATTACTTTCTTACCTCATTTTCTTGACCAGTGGTAACTTTTGTAGCACCAAATTTGAGCCATTCTGACTGTTTGAATAAGTCAATAGTGACTGATTCAAACAATCAGAATGGCTCAAATTTGGTACTACAAAAATTACCACTGGTCAAGAAAATAACATATACCCCATTTTGAATTATCCACCCCTAATACTGTCTCGCTCGCTTAGCTTGCTCTCCAACTAGTGATGTGCTTGAGCACAAATGGCAGCGAGCCTTAAACTACACTACTGTTAAATGATTGATTTTAGCAACTAACACTCAAGCTACTAAAATAAGTCGAGCTTTAAATTAGTTTGAGGTAAAGGTGATTCAATGCCATAATAACCGCTCCCGCAACTGTTTAAATTGAAAAAAGAAGCAACAAAATCAAATCATGTTATTTAAAGTTTTCTTTGTGATATTCTTAATAGTAGTTGTAACGCACAATACTTTTCACACAACTGAACATACCTACCCAAGACTTACCTTCGTGGTTCGTCTAGTGGACAATGAATTTTCAAGTAAACGCTGTTGAGTAGGGCTAATAACTGTGACTAATAGCGTATTAACTTACCACCACCACTAACTGGAATAAATGGAGCTCCCATAAGTTTTTGAGTTTTAACTGCACCCCAAAACAATTCAAAGCGGTAAACAATTCAATTTCTAAGGTGATACGGGTAATGGTCGCTAAACAGGAGGATTCTGTTTAGTGAAGTTTGGGAAGGGGTTGAACGCGGAGCGAACACAAAAATACGGAGGATCAAAGTACAAAATGACATACGTACGTCCAAACATAAATAAACATATCCTATTTTCAATTGTGTTACCCTGTAAGTGTTTCGCTCGATACGCTAGTTCGCCAATAACATATACCCGATTTTGCATTATCCACCCCTAATACTGTCTCGATAGCTCCGCTAGCTCGCCAATAATATATACCAGATTTTGCACTATCCATCCCTAATACTGTCTCGATCGCTCCGCTCGCTCGCCAATAAACAAACATCCCCGATTTTCAATTGTGTTACCCCTATAAGTGTCTCGCAAGCTACGCTCGCTCGCCAATTATCAAGTTCTGACCCTTCATAAAAACTAGATTGACACTTTCTCACCTAAAGGGGTAGATTTTTTCACACTTTTTCTTTGCTTTTTTCCAGACCCCTTTAGGTGAGAAAGTGTCAATCTAGTGAACACATTATACAGAAAAAAGTTTTGAAGTGGAGTTGACTAGGAGGATTATTTGTACAAATGCGTGATGGAAAAAATGTGCTAATAGCGTTTGCTTGCTTTTATAAAAAGTGAACGATCACGCTTAGACATTTAGTTCCCGATATTTGGTTGGTGGTGAAGGAACCTATATTTTGGTTGCTGGTGAAGGAACTCAAAAGTTGCTCTATGAAAATGAGCTTTGGTTTAGTGATTTTAGTGGCTGTTTTAGTGGCCATCACAGGTAACCAACTTCATACCTGAACATAATTATGTATGTAACAATCTATTAATGATACACTCACTAATTATTATGATTATTACTAACTATTACTACTTCAACTTTTATTATTATTAACTTTTAGTATATTAACTATTATCATTATTAACTTTTAGTACATTAACTTTTACTATTATTCATTGTTATTATTATTAACTTTATTATTATTAACTTTTAGTATAATTAACTATACTATTACTAAATTATTATGGTGAACTTTTTATCATTAATATTATATTGTTTCCTTTTATTAACTTTTGCTGTATTATTCCTTTATTTATTATTATTGTTGTTATTACTGTCAACCACCCAACATTTTGTTAACTGCTGCAATTGTTGGCCAGCGAGACACTTTCGGGGCGAAACGGATGAAATTTAAATGTAACGCACTCGCGTTTATCGAGCATTCATGTACAATAAACCTCCCTCTGTATTTTTTTTTTCACGAGGGGCTTGATTACGTCAATCCGCTTGCGTCTTCCGTGCTCTCCATGTTACCAGTTCGCAGGGGTGATAAATCAAGCGAGTCTAAGTCACCTATTTATTTCACTTTGGTCTTCATTTTATCCTAACACAATAGCTCGCTTATGTGTGTATTTCATTATGAAGCACAGGTAGTTTAGGATAGCTAGCAAAGCGAGCGAACTCTACCGAGATTTGGACATATTTACTCGTTATACTGAAGACCTGGTTTGCAATGTCCAGAGCGTGGTGAAGGCTGACCTGTAGGATCCCCTAAACGTGGTAGTTCAAGCAGAATGTGCAACGCCTTACTAATTTAGAACAGCGGCAGTTTCTAACAATGCATAGTACAGTGGTCCCCTAACTGAGTGCAAACATAGTGACCATTATTTGTCCTTGCCTGACTACACAAAACACACTAGGTGACTATCCCACAATGCCTTGAAAAGCATTTTTTTCTTGGGGCTTATCCCAACGATAGGACTTCCGTTACTTTCATTGATGGCTACAAGAGTATCTGAAAAGCCTTTACTTAATTTAGGCCATTTAACTTCGGGTACATTTGACCACGCGTACATCTGACCGCGCGTACATCTGACCACTCGTACATCTGACCACTCGTACATCTGACCACTCGTACATCTGACCACTCGTACGTCTGACCACTCGTACGTCTGATCACTCTTACGACTTTAACATTACAGCGCATAGCTAACTATACGATTCGTGTTTTAGGTGTTTTGCTAAATAATATGTTTGTACGGGCACGCCCGACCTCGTTGTTTATACAAATACCGTTGGAGTCAGCAAGTTAAATTCGCGTGACTACTTAGTGGATTAGGATCTTCCCTACAACGTGTGTGGACCACAAAAAGACTGATTTTATCTTAAAAAATAATTCGAAACAATTCTGGCATATTGATTTTATTTCTTTTTATCAATGATTTAATGTTTCATTAACAGACCAAAGATAAACTAACTGTAACCCTCTGGGCAAGCGCTTCAGGATTAATTCTAGATACCTGCCTGCTGACATTCCTTTGTATTATGGAATTATTACTATCTACATTTTCAGTAATCTTGAGTCTGCTTACTGGGTATATGGAGATGGATCAATAACCTAAGTAGTAACTGGAAATAGTTTTAACTAGTATATAAGTGAAAGTACTTTGAATAGATTATATTGAAATCCTTGGTTAGTTACGGGTACTTATATTGTTATATGTGTTCTTAGCATCAGATGGTGCTGTAGAATTTCTTGATTTTCCTGATGGAAAATTCGTTAAAGTGAATGAGCCCACCTCATTCTATTGTGCTGTTATCAGTGTTAACAATAACACTGGACTATTGTGGCAGAAAGCAAACGCAACATTGCCTCATGTATCAAGGACAAGTATCGTGCAAAGTGTGGTTCCTCTGAAAAATGGCAATTTCTATGTAAGTTCAACATTATAACCTAGCGATTAAAATCTGCTTAAACATAGGCAGCGTATACTTTTTGCAGTCTATACTTTTTGCAGTCTATAGCAAACAAATAATTGGCAGGAAAAGAAGCAACAACAAAAAATAAATCAACAACAACAACAAAAACAACAACAGATTAAGCGCCTATACACCACAGTAATAAGACAAAAAAATATATCAAAGAAAATTATCGTTAGATAATAATCTAAAATAGCATAATGAGCTAATGTGTTTATAATACTTAGATATCAAGCAGACTTCGTGTCAAAAATGTTGAATTATACGATGAAGGATATTATTATTGTATAACAACTGATGTGACTGGATCATCAAAACTTGCTCAGCTAGTTGTTGGAGGTATGTTAAATTTGAAGTGTAAAAAATAAAATAAAATTAGCTTGTACTAGTGCACAAATAGCAAGAACTTCAATAACAGCATTGTGCACTTCAATAAATCATGAAGTATTGTTGTATTGCTACTAGCTAGAGTTTTACATGATATAAATTACAATTTTAATGCAATAACAGGCAGAAATGTTAACCCCACCTGGTATTTGTAAGGTAAATTGAATGAGAGTTTAACTATTCTTAAATGTGTTTTATGCTATCAATTTTTGTCTTAAAAACCTCATTTTGTAAATACCACAGAGCGAATTCCTTATATTTGCTACTTAGATTAGAAAATGTGATACTGCTGTACGACAATAGCAAAAGTTGTGGATGTAAATTGATTATATACATTGCCTACAATTATTAAAATAGTAGTCAACAACCACAATCAAGAGGATATATAAACTAGAAGTTAATTATATACAACATCCTATGCTGATTAAGACAAGTTAGTATTAATACCCTCATGTATATGGAAATTATAATAATGTTATAATAAAGTAGCAAATTATGAACTGTAATAAATGGAGCTTTGAGAGTCCATGTAAATACATAGTCATTTCAGTTTTGACCATATGGGATGTTAATTTACATATTTAGAAAGACCCAAGGTCAGGTTATTTGTCAATGGCATGAATAATGGATTGTTAAAAGAGAAATTGATTAGGGCACCACTGAATTCCAGTGTTACTCTTGAATGCAGTGACCAAGGATTTTTACATTGGATATACCGTGCTGATATGCTAACATACTATGAAGATGAACTAACAATGCCTTCAAGACTACCAGACAATGCTCAAGTAGATCCAATTCATTCAAATAAAATTCATGTAGAAGTTACAGAAGATAGTGCTGGGTTTTATTCTTGTCAGTATGTTGAAGAAGATGATCTAAATATATTGCTAGCTCCAGGTAATATTGAAAGTTTAAATTAACCTACCTAGATGTACCGGCATGGTCTGAGAGCTATACTCTCACTTATTCTTACGTAATGATTTAAAACATATGTAACCTCTGGTCATACTGTTTACTCTAGCCTGCAATGTTATATCAAGGCTGTAAGAATGCCATTATCAGAAACTTTTTTTAATACATTACTATTGAAAAAAATCAGAAAGAGTGTTGATGAATTTCAATATTATTTATTACTAAAGGACTAAATGCATAAATGATAATTCATTGATCCTGACAATTCATATTACAAGTTGGAAACTGATGGTCTTAATTCACTCTTAAGGTGGGCTGTCAATCAACCCAAGAGCAATGGCTTGTACTCATTAAAACATGAACTACTGGATTTGAATGACTCATTTTATGTTGGTATGTTGAAAATAATGAGTTACAAATAGCATAAATACAACACTGGTGCTTGTATAATATCTCAATTAAATCATTACATTTTAGTAAATTGTTTGCAGTGTCTAAATGATGATGGCTCTCTGAACTATATGATGAAGATAGAAGTGACTGCTATCTATAAATTACCTTTCCATAATTGTTCCATAGTTATTAGACTAATTGCTTGATTAATTTGATTGTATTTGTTGAGGCACCACCTATAATCGAGAACTATAAACTTACATGCCTTGAACTTACCACACAGAGCTTAGACGTCTGGCCTATCTCTGCGAAGCCACTTTGTCCCCTTATTATTGTAATTCCCTAATATTCATTTATTTCCTAATTACTTCCTTTCCCAAACTCCTCCTCCCTTTTACCCAACGTTATGTTTTCACCCCGTCACCCCTATAAGTTGTACCTGCGCAGTTTAATAATGATCTAAAAAGTGAATTGAATTGAAGTGCTGGCGGGAGCCTACGCCAGGCTGGGTTAGCTAGATATTTAGATCCTGGTCCTTGGTTAGCTTATGTTAGTTTATTGATTAGTTAGTTTATTTTAATTTTGATTTCCTGGATCGGCCATCAGTTACGCGGTGAGCAGACAGTATTTATTTACTATTTTAATAGTGGAAGAAGGCACTCCATATTACTCCCCACAAAATTATTCAGGACTTCGATACAATAAAGGCCCCAATTCTGGAACTGGATATTTAATTAGATCATATATTGCTCAGCAAATCAAAGAGAATCGTCACATAGTCATACCGGTTGTTGTTCTTATAGTCTTAGGAGGAGTGTCTTGTCACATCCTTCAAGTAGTAGTTGTGTTATTGTACAAGAAATATTATAGAAACAAAATGGATCAGAAGCCTGGGAAGAAGCCAACAAAATTTACCAGGTATTAATTCATGTAGCTAGAAACTATAATATTTAGTAGGTAAATTATATATTATTAAGTATTTCACAATGATTGTCTCACCGTTAGTCTCTATTCTCTTTCTTTTCTATTGCTTCCCCTACTGTTCATTCTGTCACTGCTCTGGCCTGTTTGAGGCTGGTGATGCAATTCATATGGTGTAGGTAAGCATTTAAATTAACAGAACAAGTGATTGCTATGCAAGTAAACTGAGTATGTTACACAACTATCAAATTGTCCTTATGTCAATTATTATATAGATTTCTATTTGGCCTATAAATTAACACTAGCTAAATCCAAAATATATTATTTAGAAGTTCAATTAACCAGTTCACTTCATAATTTTCTAACAATTATAATAATATATCAAATAACTTGTTGTGGTGTCCTGGTTTAAATTACCCGATGTGATTTTCTTGTTTATGTAGAGCCCATCGAAGAGTGGCACCAATGCCAACAGCAAAGCCAGTTGTAACTGCATGTGCCATTAATGAACATGTAGTAATTAATATGGAATAACTTTTTATTGTTAGTTTAAATTATAATTTAATTAATTAAGTGAAGGACTGAATTTTTAGACACTTAGCTAACTATATCAATCTGCATTACACATGTATCAATGGAGGCCCATGATAACGACACGCATGAAATTGACAATTATGTGCTCTCATAGTTAGTACCTTAAGTGAAGTCAAAAGTATAAATAAATACAACAGAATACAACTTATCACCTTGGTGCCATAAAAAGTAAACAAAATGTGTTGAGTTCAAATGGACTCGCTATTCACTTTACCAGCTTTTTCTTTGTATCAATGGTAATGTTCAGCACTGCAAAATGACTGCCTTTAGAGATATTGCTGCAAAACAGAAATTTTAAGCTATCTCTTGAGCTTTAAACCTGGTTTGTGAAACCGTCTTCTAGGAGTACACAGTAGTCAACAAGTATGGTGGACAGCATCCAGATGACCGGTGTAAATGCAGTACACTCCGACACACACACTGCTGATACTCCCAGTGTTGTTGTCTTAACCCTTTAGGTTACTTGCATGAGCAAAGTTCCTGACAAATTGTTGAAGTGCTCTCAACTCACACATTCACTTCTGGTGACTAATCTTCTCTAGCAAGAAGCTTGTATATAGGCATATACATGATTGTGAAAAAGAGTATTTCATTATGATGGACAAAGAGTTTCAAGGATGTCGCCAAAACATTAAAAGCAAAGAGAAAAATGTTAGGTAAGCAGGAGAAAGCTGCTGTTTTGAAATCCAATGTATTATAAACAATTTATTGTATACTCAAGTACAACACATGGATTACATTTCACTCTCACACTTGTATTTCACTCACTGAAAATACTTACATATGCTCATAAAAAAAACTCCCCATGTTGCATGCTAACTTGTGCAATAAATTTATATTATATATTATGTATATATATTATATATATATATATATATATATTATGCCGGCGCAACCGCTACGGTTGCTACGGTTTTGGCCGTAGCACTCCCGAGACATTAAAAAAAAAATTAAATGAATTAGCTACGCGCATGCTCAGAAATCTTGCAGCTGTTATCCACTGAGCTTGCAATATGGCTTCTTCTAGTTATACTTCTACAGGTAGTACTGGTACTACCAGTTCTCGTTTTACTCTTCCGGATCTTCCACCAGCCCCTAACCACCCAGCAGATAATTTTGTTTTCCCCAAGTCATTCGGCAAGAAGCAGATAGTGTGGCGTTCATGTCAGGCTCCTTGGTTTAAGCGGTGGCCATATTTGCATTATGATGCTGCCAGGGACTGCCTGTTCTGCCACACTTGTGTTGAAGGCTTCAAAAAACACAAGATGCTTGCATCCTTTGCAGAGCCTTCTTTGGTAAGTAAAATAATACCTTAACTTGTTGAGTCAAGTGAGTCGCGTTGTTCAACTTATTATGGTCATGCCAGCTACAAATGCCAGTTCAGAAAGGTCCTTTAGTGCTTTGCGTCGTGTGAAGACGTATCTTTGAAGTACCATGGGGCAGCAGCGGCTGAACAATCTGATGGTCCTACATGTCCACAAAGAGCTCACTGGTGCTTTAAATCTTGAAGAAGTTGTTAATGACTGTTGCAGACTCAGAACATCGTATCAGAATCTTTGGCAAATTTTGATTTAAATCATAAATTTTTTCTAATTCACTAAATTATTATTGCTAAAATAATCAATATTTCATGAAGTAAAGCAATGAATGTTAGGGTCTCATACAAAACAGTCTGCCCCTGGATCAGCACAATACTGGGCACCAGCAGCTAAATAAAAATACAATGAAAATAATAACTATTAGGGGTGTATCATCTTTGGCCTTACCACTAAAAATGTGCTTGCTCCGGGCCTGTATATATACATGTATATATTGTTTGGGCCCTGCCAAATAAACTGTGAACTGTCGTGAACACACCATACACCACACTCTATTTGCACCTAGTACACAGTCATATATCTTTCTCATGCAATTAGCGTTCTTTCTCACTCCCCCTACCAAGATCCTGTGCTCGCCTTCATGGCACTATCTGATTGGTCGACATGAAATCCTCCCCTCACATTTACCCTTCTTCTATTATATGTTTCACTCACACACACTTTATAGTTAGGTTTAGTTTTTTTTCCATTTCTGTGTACACTGTCAACCTCAGTCTGTTGTGTAATCATTATCTATCTCTTTCTTTTTTGTGCTTGAATCCTGTAAGTCCCCTTTCTGTATTTCTTTTTGTGAAAGACATCTTGTCTTCAGCTATTTCTTTTTTGTCCTTGTAGTCCCCTTTATGTGTGTTTCTTTATTATAACGTTTGTGTCATAGTTTAAGAACTTTATTCTTTGGTAGTTAATTTCCGAGGGTGCGACTAACAGTCTATCCGTATCTAATAGTAGATTAAGTGAAATAAGATGGAACAACACAAACAAAATATAGTTATTATTATGTGATCTTTCACTTTCAAGACCCTAGATTCAATACAATATGTTTAGAACTACATGACACAATCTCAGTTTAAATAAGACCTTTAATGATGATAACATTATTTAGGCGGAAACTATTTGTTTGCTAATTCTGCATACTGAAACTTAATGATTCAGAGCACATTCTGACAGACATGAAGACTGATTATTTATTTCAATTTCCTGTTTAAAAACTGACTTTAGTATATATGGTGAATGAAAAAGTCAAGCAGTTAGTGCAACAGAATGGACCACAAACTTTTTATAAGATTGGTTAAATTTATTAGTTTATTTATTACAGCAATAGGAGAGCTGGACCTAGCTGGACAGCCTCTAAATACTGATCGTCCAATATGGTCTCAAAGAGTCAACAACTCTTGGCAATGTGGAGCTGACTATCGTTTGTCAGTATCATGTGCCGACAATTCCACAGTTATCAAGATACCACGATGTTACTGCATGTATTATAACAAAGAAGCTGATCAGACACAGCTGGGATATTGCCTGACTACATGCTTCAATGTCAACCGAACCCTTCACATTAGACTCAAAAGATATTCTGTAGCTGATGGCAACCAGTTTAACCTAGACATGTGCAGCATAAGTGCGGGATCATTTGTGACCAATAAAGTGGGAAGGTTTTGCGGTAATTGTAAGGAGGGATTTGGGCTAGACCTCAACACTAACCGTCTATCCAAGTGCATTCCTTGCACTAACCAGAATATTGCTGGTAACTTACTAAAGCATCTTGCTGCCACTCTTATACCAATGGGAATATTATTTTTTATCTTGGTCACTGCAAAAATTCCTATTATCAGCAGTAAACTGAATGGTGTCGTGTTCTGTATGCAGGTTATGTTGTCCTCCATTATCCTTGAAACAACCATAAACACTTGGTTTGACACTGGTGCTGTTACTTCCAAAGAAATTGTTGGCATAAAGGTTTTTAAATTATTCATGCAGCTTATAAATTTGTCTTTTTTCCAAGACTTCTATCCTCCAAATTGTCTTGGCCCTCAATTCAGTGTTTTACACATTGTTGCAATAGATTATGTGGTAGCTGTATTTCCTTTTTTTCTCATATTCATGTCATACATTTTAATCAAGATGTATGATAAAAATGTGACTATTCTTGTACTGGCTTGGAAGCCAGTTAAATATATTCTGGATTACTTGTACTCCAATGATGCTCCCAAAAGCTCATTAGTAGAAGTCTTTGCATCTTATATTACTCTATCTAGCGTGAAGATTCTTACAATTTCCCTCACACTTCTGTCCTCCATAAAAGTATACAATGATCAAGGTCAAGCACTCAACAAAAGGTACTTATATATTGATGCCAGCATTGAGTTCTGTGGACCTCAACATCTCCCATATGCTATACTAGCTATTGCTGTAGCCTTAATTTTTGTAGTTTTTCCCATGCTACTTCAACTCCTCTATCCATGCAGATGCTTCCAAAAGATTCTCAATTGCTTAAAATGGAATTCTCATGTGCTACGAGTATTTATGGATGCATTCCAAGGGAGTTATAGGATCCAACCATACGACATGAGGTACTTCTCTGCTTTCTACTTTTTTACTAGAATATTACTGATTACGTTAGCATCGCACATTCATAATTACATGGAAGTAATCATCTACTATATAATAGCCTTAAATTTGATTGCTCTAACAGTTGCCGCTGCTCAGCCCTATAGGATATCTCCACACAACTATTTGGAGGTAGTAACAATCCTGATATCGACATTACCTTGCTTAGCAATCACCCTCATGACCATCATTGTATATTTCGACCATCGAATTAGAGGTATAGTGAGAATGGTTAACATCTTGGCATGGTCTGTTACTGGAGTGTATTGGACATCAATTTTTCTTTGGGGATTACTGGGAGAAAATGTTCAGGTGCTGTTTAATAAGTTCATGTCCAAGTGTGGAGGTCGCTTGAATGAGGCTTTTTGTCGAATAAGGGGTAAAAAGGACAAATCTGTGGTAGAAGAACTGGATGAGACCAGAAGTCTAATGAGAAGACTCTAAATTATATTGTCCTTGGAACATGCAAAAAAAAGTGACTTACTAAACTTATGTTGTGTGGAATTTGCCATCACTGTAGTGCTGTTTTTTTTGTATTACTGTTTGCATAATGTCTGTATTATAATTATTGTGAACTTAGTGTGCTAATAACAGGTTGTTTGTAAATACTAGATCATTCGATTTCAATGGTTAAAATCGTGAAATGTTGGGAGTGTGAAAGTGTTGTTGTTGTTGTTGTTGTTCTTACATCATAGCATCAAGGGAATTGTGAACCATTGGCAGAATCATTAATTTCACTAGGCATTCATGATAATCCATGCAGATTGGTAACCCCAAAGTATTTGGAACAAAAGGACCAGAGATTTAAATGCCAACATAAAAGATGTTCACAAATGTAGAGTGTTTACCAAAGACAAAAATAATTCCACCAATGAAATGGAAGAAAAAGTTTTATAATTTGTCGGAATTGCAAGAAAAATCTAGCTTTTTTTCCTTAGGCCACAATATGAATATGTAGCTGGTGCATTTGCCCGTGCTATTTCAGACACTGCAATGGTAATTAACAACCAAATCCATTATTATACATATCTGCAATGCTGAAGAAACAGATACAGCTTATGGCTACATGAATAATAACTGAATGCAGACAGGTATAGATTGTAATGCGTACACAATTGGGCTATTTCTCTCAAGTGTCCAGATCAAGGATGTGCTTGTGCAACAATAGTGCTTAGGAAATTATGAATTTTAAATGTCTGCACTACTAAAGGATGACTGAATGACTCATCACAAAATGACCTAGAATTAAAAAGATCATCTCAAGCAAACGTTGCACAAGTAATTCAAACCTTATACGTAGTCACTTAAGGTTAGTAAACTACATGCACCAGGCACTCTAGCCAACATTTCTCTAATTGATAACTAAGGACTTGGTCAGCAAGCATTTCTTAGACTATTGGGCATTGAGAAAAATGCCTGTGGCTTTGATCTACCTTCCCAAGTTGAACATTACGTCTCTTTCTACAACCATCAACTGAAAGCAGAAGAGCAACTTTACAATGGCTAGGCAGTATAAGGCAGACTATCAGGTACAGAACTAAACTCAAAATGTTAAGGTATATTAGAGACAAGAGTAACTTCCCTCAGATGTATCTCCGGCTGTACTACAAAGTGATGTGGCTGCACAAAATAAAAGGGCATGATGATGAAGACAACTCAAAATTGACCAGTGTGATACTTGCAGTGAAACAGACAGAGATATAGACTAACAGACAAATACCATCATATTATTTTTTCAGACACAGATATTGTTGATTTCTCCACAATGCAAGCTATAATGATTTCCTCTAACAACTGAAGCAGTGCACAGTTCAAGATTTAGATAATACTTTCTTATGCAGTTAGCTACTGGTTTATCATTAAAATCCAGAAGGCTATCAATTAGCGCTATATTATCTGGTTCTAGTTTAATTCTGTTCACACTCTTATAAAAAAAAATCTTCTCCTAAACAATGGCTATATTCATCGGAGTAATGATCTGCAGACTTCAAGAGCACAGATTTGACCATGACAAAAATTCAATCTAAAAATAAAATTCACAGAGGCAGTCAGCGCATGGTGAGGGTTAACTTGAGCTTGTGCATGAGCACCAACCCACATGCTATAGCAAGTATATACCACCATCTCTACTATACCAAGTATTTGTTTCTCTTTTCCTTCTCTCTGTGTATTTCTCTGACTTTATCTCTTTCTACTTAAGTAAAATAAGTTTCCCTTCCCTGCTTCTTTGCTGTCCTTCAATCCACTTCTGCCATTCATTCCTTTGATTGTCTACAACCATGCAGATGCTAGTATTCTCTATTATGTGGTCACCATTAGCCCACTTTGAACAATGTCACCAGCAATAATATAGTTATAAACAATGGAAGTATCACATTTTTAACCTGAGCCATGGAGCAAACCGTTGCACCAGGTTGAAATTCTGTATTGCTCCTGTCCGATCAGTTACTGACTTAGAACAAGCCAAAGAATGTGTCATCACTTCATTAAACAGAGGTTAGTAAGTTATCTTCATAGTCCAAACTATCATTAGCTTGGTGTGCCAGAACAATAGCTGGTAAAATGGTTTGACCTTTAATTAACAGAATTTTAAATTTAAAAGTGGACATTTTGTTATTTGTTTCAGTGATATGAAAGAGTTTATTATTATTATTATTTTTTTTAAAGCTTACACTGTCAATGGCCCAAACAAATCATCGTTAATTTTTCACCATGGGAAATACTATACTAACTCCTCCTACACTATAACCTGTTCAACTCAACCTCTAGTGGTATGGATGGTCAACGGACAACCTCTACCCTATTCTTCCAATATTTCCTTCACAGCTCACAATAACTATCACGAGTCTTGTAACATGAATGTGAGCTCTGTGTATAAAGAATCCTTAGAGATAGCAGCTTATCCTTCAACAAGTCTAAATCTAAGTTTAGCTCTGGTAACTTATTGTGATAAAGATGGTTCTCTGGATGAAAGTTGCACATCAAGTGTGTGTTTCAGTCAGAGTACAGTGCTGATATTTGGTACGTGAATTTGAATTATTCAATTGTCATCAATCCATGCAGTGTATTCTTGACAATTATTAGATAGCAAAATTTGGTGCTTCTGAAGGCACTCTACCAAAAGAAGCATATAGTAAGTTAGAATCTATAATGTTTAGGGGATATTAATTTTTAATGTAGGACTCTATTTTTTTTATCGAAATCAATTCATAAAATGATTTGACAGACCAGTTCTCATTTGTTCTGAGTGCATAGTGTAAAAATTATGGTTAAACCTATTTATATGCTGAAATAATTAGTTAGCTAACATTAAAATATGGTTGCAAATAATGCTAATAAAGTGTACTGTTTGGGACAACATGAGTTTTTTTGTTACTGTTTGAGTTAGTACATGTAAGATTCTTTATAAACACAGATGAGTGATTTTAATATATGGAATATTCCAGGTTTGGATTTTTGAAGAATTTTATACGTTGTTTATAATGCAATCATACACATATACCTTCAGATATAATTGACCTCATGTGTTGCTGTTTCAGTTTACAGCACCAAAGAAAATCTGAAACCTTCATAATCTGATTTGAATATAACACTTCTTGGTGAGTTGGGATGTTCTTCTTCTGAAGATGAAAGCTGACACTATCAGTTGACACAGCCAACAAGATACTCCTAGAATGATTAGACTTGTTTACACAATAATCATAATGTCAAAATTAAATGGCTAGTACACCGATAGCAAAGTCAAGTTTAAGATTCGTAAATTATTTTAATTACGGTATATTTCTTAATAGGTACTATTTCTCTGTTGATAATTTTAGCTCTGGTTTCATTGTGTTGTATCTTCACTCTGCTCTTCTTTATACAAAAGATTCATTGTAAAGGTATATCTGAACCACAGCTTTAACATCAGAATCTTCTTTTATTACATCTGAACCAAATATTAAGTGAACGTTTAATTTCACATTATCCTAAAAGGCGAATAAAATCAAACTTCTACATTTATTTCCTCCCTAATGGATGGGAAGGTAACAAGTCATTTTACACAGAATTAATGTTTACAAAAGCATCATATGGTACCAATGGATGTGCCACTATCATGAAAAAATACCAGTTCATACTGAAAGTGTGGTTAGAATCATAACTAACACAGCTAAGGCCACGAATCATTTCGTTTCCAATCCGCCTTGCGTTTTCTATCTATGGTTTCGTACCTAATTATCGAAATTCAGAAGTACTGGATGGCCAGAATGAACTCATATTTTGTACACGGGTACACGCCACATCTAAAAAAACATTACAAGGAGTTTTTTCTTTTAAATAGGATACAAAAAAAATAATATAAAAATATTAAATAAAATGGAAAACAAACTAATATTATAAAAAATACGGCGTTGTAATGTTGTGGGGAAGCCCCTAGACTACCGCGGGGAAAAAAAATCGACTTCGTAACTGCGACGGTCGCCCCTGAATTTCGCTGAATAGCCTTAAGGTTTGTACCGTTATTTCTCCGTTCCTGGTCGGTCTTTTTTCTTGAAACTTGGTTTATAAGAGCTGTCTGTTGGTGTCTGTTTCAACTGCAACAACAAAGTAAGCGTACATTGAACAGAACTATATTTTTACAAATCTAGACCAAAAAACGACAAGTAAAAGAGCACAACAAAATAAGAAACGATAATAAATACATAGCATAACTCCTCCATCTGCGGTTTAGCGCTGCGGTTTCAAGTGGTACTGCACCCTTAACAATAGTGTAGTTTAAGGCTCGCTCGCCATTTGTGCTCAAGCACACCACTAGTTGTAATGTGTGCACTATTCTTGCAACTCAAAAAAGCATTAGGTGTATCTTTAGGTCAGCATTAAGTAATGTTGAACAAAACTTCAAACCAGAAAAAATGGGGAGACATTAAAAAGCTGCAAGTTTTACTTGATAACCTCTGAGTCAATGGCAGTTTCCAGACCCTTTCCTCCCTCCCCTATGGTAGCAGTAATGAGTCTGGTTACCTGAGACTAGACCCTTACCAATCACTAACTGGGAAAAGTTCTGGTCAACTGACATAGTGTAAGTTGTGTTTGTACCTTCAGCAAACTAGGAGATCGGGGTAGTTCCCACGGATGTTGTACAGTTATTATTTTAACGACTCATTTTTGTTCCTGCTCGTAAAATGGAATATGCTGGCATACTTTAACTTACTGGGTTAGACCACTCCACCCATGCATTACTGCTTCTGTCCTCACTATTGTTCTTTCCAGTCCAGTTAGCAGGGGGAAGCTGCACAGCTTGCTCATTGTCAGTGATAAACGGTTGGCTAAGGGGTCTGGCTACTCCAGACTAGGGTGTGCCAGGGTGTGCTGGACTGTTCAGCAACCCATGTTTAGAAACAATGTGTCTCTGGAACTCAAACAAGCAATTCAGTATCACAACAGTGTACAGTATGACTTGTGTGTTGTAGTATTTATTTGCAATCTTGATGAGGTTGGCTTATAATTTATCCTCTTATGGCTTCTGCAGTAACTTCAGATGGTTTTCCAATATTGTTCGTGTTTTGAGGGCTATGCAAAAGCAATGTTATCCAAATTACTGTGATTCTAAATAATGTCTTGTCTTCTGTTTAACCCTCTTACCTGCAGATAAATCAGTAATTATTATTCTCTATGAATAATAATATTATTCAAGAGAAAAAATTATCTACAATACATGTAGTGTATTTAGTTTTAAATATTATTAAAAAAAACTAAAAATAACTAAAACTAATTTAAAGTGTTTGAAAATAACTAAACAACTGAACTAAAACAAATACTAATAGGAACTAACTGATAATCATAAGGGAACTTCAACAACTAATAAACACAAACTAATGGGAAAAAATAATAGGAAAACTAAACAACACTAGTTTCCTCCCACCTGGGTGTTCTAGTTACATTTTGAATATTTTGAGTTATTTATTATACAATAATATATAGCTAAAATTATATTATTAGAATGGATTTTGTATAAATTTTGCTAATAAGAAACATGTCACCCTGTGGACACACCAGTGCAACATTCTTTTATCCATTTAGAGTTATACAATCTGTTTGCTCCTTTCTACTCAACTATAGGAACTATACAATAAATCCTATGAATGTTATTCAATAGAATAAATATTGAAGGGGATTACTTTTCAGTCATTATTTGAGTTAGTTTAAAGGTATCAGTTTTATATAGTGTGCAAGTATTATGAACTTTGTCAATATAATAATTATAAGTGATGTATAGATTTATGAATTATCGCTGCATGCATTTTTGCTTGCATGGAACGAGGTTGTTATCAATATGGGAACTAATTTGTTATTTAATAAGGTAAATTGAAATGTATTCCTGAAAGTATTACCGCACACATGCACAAGCACACACGCATACATGTGCATATTCTACACATGTGGTATGATTACAATGCAGTGTGAACACAACACTCCATTTACAGTGTGAACAGCATGTTGCTTATACTCTTTAACTAATGGTGTGCTTGAGCACAAATGGCGAGCGAGCCTTAAACTTACACTATTGTTAAATTTGATTTTAACAACTAACACTCAAGCTATTAAAATAAAGTCGAGTTTTTAAAATACGTATGAGGTAAAGGGGTTTCAATGTCATAGTAACCGCTCCCGCAACAGTTTGAATTGAAAAAGAAGCAACAAAATCAAATCGCGTTATTTAAAATTTTCTTTGTGATATTCTTAATAGTAGTTGTAACGCACAATACTTTCACACAAATAAACATAACTACCCAAGACTTACCTTCGTGGGACAATGCATTTTAAAGTAAATACTGTTGAGTAGGGCTTATAACTGTGACAAATAGCGCATTAACTTACCACCGCCACTAACTCGAATAGAAATGGAGCTCCCATAAGATTATGAGTTTTAACTGCACCCGCAAAACAATTCAAAGCCATAAACAATTCAATTTCTAAGGTGATACGGGTAATGGTCACTAAACCGGAGGATTCTGTTTAGTGAAGTTTGGGACGGGGTCGAACGCGGAGCGAACACAAAAATACAGAGGGTCAAAGTACAAAATGACATACATACGTCCATATATATAAATAAACTAGTGGTGTGCTTGAGCACAAATGGCGAGCGAGCCTGATGGTTAGGTAACATAAAATGTTACTATGTTTTAGCTTACTTCATGCAAACACTATAATAGCAGTTATGACATTTGATTTCAGCAAAAAAATACAAAATCACTCTCTTACCAACTTTTGTAGTATCAAACATCAACCATTCTGATAATCTCAATCACCAGTAACTCTTGAACAAGCTCTCAGCTATGATAAAAAATAAACCAGTGTTATTATTTGTAATTATGGAATTACTACTTACATCATTCTTGAGTATTGATAACTTCTGTAGTATCAAATTGAAGTTACTTTGACCATCTGAATTACCTTGAATTCTTGACAACAAACTCTCACCTACCAAAACAAAATACAATCAATTTTAGCACACAAATACAAAATTACTTTCTTACCTCATTTTCTTGAGCAGTGGTAACTTTTGTAGTACCAAATTTGAGCCAATCTGACTATTTAAATTTACCAGTCACTGTTGACTAGCTCTTAGCTACAAAAAAGAAAGGCCAGAGTTAATTTTGCATATATAGCTAACAAATATGGATTTGCTACTTATCTCAGCTTCCCTCCAGAAGTAGTAGCTTCCATAGCATTAATACTACGGTATTCTGACTACCAACGGCTCTTGACAACCAACAACCGGCACTCCGTATCCCCCCATAAAACGGCGAAGTTTTGAAATGAAGTCTGGAAAAGGGTCTTCAATGCCATAGTAACCGGTCGAATCAACTTTCTGTGTCTTGAAAGCAAGCGTTTTAGCAGGAATTTTCTCATACTTTGGAGCTTAAGTATAAAGTAAGGTTTGCTTAATGCTGTAGTTTCAGAATAAACTGGAGTCAAGCCTAAATAGCCGTGTTTTTAGGAGAAAAAAGTTCCCCGCGCACGCGTTTAAAGAGCGTACGTACCATCCATACATACATACATATATATATATACTAGTGGTGCGCTCGAATAGCGCAAATGCATGGCGAGCGAGCAGACTCTTTTTACAGAAAAATAGGACAGAAATTACATCTAACTGTAGTGCACAGTGTAACCCTTTCCATTCTCAGTTAGCATCAGAGAATCTAAAGTCTCTGATCCCAGACTAAACTAACAATTACCTGAATAAACTTCGAAAGCAGTGGCAAAGAAGCGCAGCTTGACAAAGACTTCACAATTGTTTCAAGAAGAGAGTAGCTGTAAACTTTTTGGTTGAAACAATGTTGCGTCTGCAGCAGGATACTCCGCGCTCGTTAATTGAAAAAAACTGGAACTGTGAACGCTTTACCTAACTTACGTAATTAGAAGCGCGCGCATTTAAAGAGCATACGTACCATCCATACATACATACATATATATATATATACTAGTGATGTGCTTGAGCACAAATGGCGAGCGAGCCTAAAGACTGTACTATTTTTATATGAATGATTTTGACTTCTAACACTGAAGCTACTGAAAATAAGGTCCAGTTTTTTTATTTAGCATACAGGGTAAAGGGATTTCAGTGCCATAGTAACAACTCTCTGCAACTGCTTGGAAGGAAAAAAACAACAACGAAACAATACACGTTATTTAAACGTTTTCTTTGTGATATTCTTTAGCTAAGTAGTGGTTGTAACACACAATGCTTTGACACAACTGGACATGCACCTACACAGACTTACCTTCGCGGTAGTCTAGTGGACAATGTATTTTCAAGTAAATACTGTTGCGCATGGCTTATAACCATGACAAAGAGCGCATTGACTTACCACCGCCACTAACTCGAATAGAAATGGAAGTCCCTTAAGTTTTCAAGTTTGAACTGCACCCGCAAAAGAATTCAAAAAGGTAAACAATTCAATTTCTAGGGTGATACGGGTACTGATCGATAAACAGAGGATTCTGTTTAGTGAAGTTTGGGACGGGGTCGACAACCGAACTAACACAAAAACGCGAGGGTCAAAGTACAAAAATGCCTTACGTACGTCCATACATATATACAAATAAACTAGTGGTGCGCTCGAATAGCGCAAATGCATGGCGAGCGAGCAGACTCTTTTTACAGAAAAATAGGACAGAAATTACATCTAACTGTAGTGCACAGTGTAACCCTTTCCATTCTCAGTTAGCATCAGAGAATCTAAAGTCTCTGATCCCAGACTAAACTAACAATTACCTGAATAAACTTCGAAAGCAGTGGCAAAGAAGCGCAGCTTGACAAAGACTTCACGATTGTTTCAAGAAGAGAGTAGCTGTAAACTTTTTGGTTGAAACAATGTTGCGTCTGCAGCAGGATACTCCGCACTCGTTAATTGAAAAAAACTGGAACTGTGAACGCTTTACCTAACTTACGTAATTAGAAGCGCGCGCATTTAAAGAGCATACGTACCATCCATACATACATACATATATATATATATATAACATATACCCGATTTTGCATTATCCACCCCTAATACTGTCTCGCTCGCTACGCTCGCTCGCCAATAACATATACCCGATTTTGCATTATTCACCCCTAATACTGTCTCGCTCGCTTCGCTCGCTCGCCAACAAACATCCCCGATTTTTTCATTTTTACCCCTGTAAGTGTCTCACTCGCTACGCTCGCTCGCCAATAATTGAAATCATTTTCCACTAGCATTAAATCCTATAGTGAACAGGGGTTGTAAGGCCCTGAGCAAGGTGTAAGGTGTGTCGGAGGTGTGGCCCGAAGTAAGGACCACAGACGAAGGACCAGGAGGTCAAGGTCCAATGGCGAATGAGTATACTAACTGTTCGCGTAACCCTAAGGTTTACTACTAGGCTAGCCCCAAAAGCTCGCACTCCCACCCTTCACAACAGTTTGGGTTTGGATTACTTGAACACAGAACAACAATAATTGAACAGGGGATATTTATGTAAGGGACGATACAAAAAACCCCGGTGGTTGTGTGTGCGTATGAATAATGTTAATGATAGGTAAAGGGTAGCTAAATGAGTGTCCTGAGTCCCGATCCAGCCGGAGGTGCTGCCGACTCGTCTATCCCTGTTCGGGCTCCGTAGGCAGACCCGAACATATAGTATTCGTGTGTTGTATACATATGTGTTAATGATTTTGTGTATTTTTGTTGTGTGTTTGTTAGTGGGGTGAAACAATAAGGGATGATAAAATTAAGTATAAGTTCACTTTCAACTTAAGGTTACTACTGTGTGAAAAACAATAGTACTGTGGGAATTAAATGTACTTTATCTCTAACCACTCTAAGATTACCTCTCATGGATTATTATTGACTGGTTTAGCAGCTTCTCATGAGAACTCAGAAACATGAAAGTTAAAAATAATATCGTGGTCTGCAGTTCATAAATAGCAAGATTTAATCAATTATTCCTGTAGGATGTGTCAACCAACTTCAATAGCTGTGATAATTACTATCAGCCATGATCATGAATTTCATTAAATTTCACCTCCCAGCATGACAAAGCTTGCCTTAATTAATTTATTAAGCCACTCTGCATGGTGTTATAGTGAATATTATTAATAATCTATGGAATCAGGGTTTGTGCCTGATATCGTGCACTGAGAGTTGTTATAAATTCATAAACAAAAAAACTCCCATCAAACCACCCATAAATGTATAATGGCATATTGATCTAATTGTAACCGTTAATGAAGAAGTCATTCCTAAATATTTTACAAATGACCATAGGACATAAACCTTTAACCATTATAGTTTTAAACACGTGATAATCCTTTTCTTCTTACTTACAGCATTTGTTTGTATTTCTCTGGTACAAAATTGTACTCACTTTCAATCTAAACATTTGCTTTTCTGGTAAGCCAACTTCAGATTGGTTATTTAAATTCACTACTAAAATAGTTGCAGTAAAAATTATTAAAGCTAACACAGGTAGCATTTCAAAAATGAAAAGACCCTTCTTTAGCTACCTCTTAAAATCGAGTAAACTACATGATGTAGTAGAGCAGTTTTGAATAAAAATTGTTATTACTGATCACATTCATCAGCCACACTGAACTCGTATATAATAAAGTTACTTCTGATGATATGCTGTATTGAAAGATTAAATGTATCAACTATATCTACACTATATGTAGCTAAGAATAGGATTTTGTCCAGAATATTTTTGGCAAGTGCTGGTATACTGCTAGTATATTATTTAAAAAAAAAATTCTCTAATAGTTTACCCTAAGTAATTGGTGTAGTTTAGTAAACTATGTGTAAATTATACTCTGTTTTCAAGATTAAAGTGATAATTGATTAGCTTTCACTGTGATAAATAACATTGCATTGTATGTGAGAGACCAACAACCCTGAGATTCATGTTTTGGCAAATTGATAACCATGTAGTAATTGATCTTTATAATAAGTCACCCAAAACTATCAGTGCAACTGAAATTACATGTATACTAAATTCCTTTAACAATGTTCTCCTCCATTTAAATATGCCTTCCATACAGTCAATGGTAATTTATTAAGGCCTAGTGTTATAATCATTGGCAAAATTGAAATACAGGATACTTTTAACTACTTAATTAGTTATGATTCTAACAACACTTTCAGTATAAACTGATATTGTTCCATGATAGTGGCACATCCATTTGTACCATATGGTGCTTTTGTAAACATTAATTCTGTGTAAAATGACTTGTTACCTGCCCATTCATTAGGGAGGGGATAAATGTAGAAGTTTGATTTTACTCGCCTTTTAGGATAATATGAAAATGGTTTACTGTCAACAGACTTATATTACTACAATTATATAATATTATATAATATGTGTAAAACAGTCATCAATTCAAAAACACAACGATATTTTGTAGACTATTAACAAAATAATATGTGCTGGACAAAACAATCAGTTTAATGAATGGCAAAGTTTTAAGTCTCAGGATAGATTAGAAAACGTTCATTTGTTTGTTATTTGCACAGGCCTTCAAATTCATGCATAAATAAATGCTAAACAATGACCTCATCTCTAAACTTCACTTGAGGCAGCTACAACAGCCATTGTTCTCTATATCCATTACTTTTACTCTACTTGTTGTCATAGTAAATGTGCACATGATAGCAAAAATGACAGAAAAGAAAAAAATATCAGCACAAAATACATCTTCATACTCCTATTTATTCATGTGTTTTATATATCAGTCTTTTGTTTAATTAGTTTGATTTCAAGTATGTATTGGGGGAATAATGGTACCGGTACAGTTGAATAGGCCTGGCAGGGCTGCATACTCGACAGTGGGGATGGAGTCTGGGGCTTGTCATAGAGACTTTCCATTTTAACTGTTGGATCAGCGTTCATACAGCAATAGTCAACAAAGAAATAAGAACACACAAAACATGAGCCCATCATGAGTATGACACACCAACACAGTAGTCATACAATGATTCTTCTTGAATAAGGTATGGCCTGGTCACTGCTAATGGTGGTCTTGGGCTCCTCAATACTGATGTGGTTCCTAAGAAATAGATTCTATATTGACATAGACTTAAACATAGTCATAGTTTTGACCTTATAACTATCCAGAAAAACCTATGTACAAGTGAGTAGTGAAAACTGCTCATAAAACATCAAAATTAAACGTTCATTTAATAGTTGGTTCAAATGTAATAAAAGAAGATTCTGATGTTAAAGATGTGGTTCAGATATACCTTTACAATGAATCTTTTGTATGAAGAAGAGCAGAGTGAAGATACAACACAATGAAACCAGAGCTATAATCATCGACAGAGAAATAGTAGTACCTATTAAGAAATATACCATAATTAAAATAATTTACGAATCTTAAACTTGACTTTGCTATCGGTGTATTAGCCATTTAATTTTGACATTATGATTATTGTGTAAACAAGTCTAATCATTCTAGGAGTATCTTGTTGGCTGTGTCAACTGATAGTGTCAGCTTTCATCTTCAGAAGAAGAACACCCCAACTCACCAAGAAGTGTTACATTCAAATCGGATTGAGAAGGTTTCAGATTTTCTTTGCTGCTGTAAACTGAAACAGCAACACATGAGGTCAATTATATCTGAAGGTGTATGTGTATGATTGCATTATAAACAACGTATAAAATTCTTCAAAAATCCAAACCTGGAATATTCCATATATTAAAATCACTCATCTGTGTTTATAAAGAATCTTACATGTACTAACTCAAACAGTAACACAAAACTCATGTTGTCCCAAACAGTACACTTTATTAGCATTATTTGCAACCATATTTTAGTTAGCAAACTAATTATTGCAGTATATAAATAGGTTTAACAATAATTTTTACAATATGCACTCAGAACAAATGAGCACTGGTCTGTCAAATCATTTAATGAATTGATTTCGATAAAAAAAATAGAGTCCTACATTAAAAATTAATACCCCATAAACATTATAGAATCTAACTTACTATATGCTTCTTTTGGTAGAGTGCCTTCAGAAGCACCAATTATGTTATCTAATTATTGTCAAGAATACACTGCATGGATTGATGACAACTGAATAATTCAAATTCACGTACCAAATATCAGCACTGTACTCTGACTGAAACACACACTTGATGTGCAACTTTCATCCAGAGAACCATCTTTATCACAATAAGTTACCAGAACTAAACTTAGATTTAGACTTGTTGAAGGATAAGCTGCTATCTCTATGGATTCTTTATACACAGAGCTCACATTCATGTTACAAGACTCATGATAGTTATTGTGAGCTGTGAAGGAAATATTGGAAATAGGGTAGAGGATGTCCGTTGACCATCCATACCACTAGAGGTTGAGTTGAACAGGTTATAATGTAGGAGGAGTTGGTATAGTATTTCCCATGGTGCAAAATTAACGATGATTTGTTTGGGCCATTGACAGTGTAAGCTTTAAAAAATAAAATAAAATAAAGTAAACTCTTTAATATCAATGAAACAAATAACAAAATGTCCACTTTTAAATGTAAAATTCTGTTAATTAATGGTCAATACCAGCTATTGTTCTGGCACACCAAGCTAATGATAGTTTGGACTATGAAGATAACTTACTAACCTCTGTTTAATGAAGTGATGACACATTCTTTGGCTTGTTCTAAGTCAGTAACTGATCGGACAGGAGCAATACAGAATTTCAACCTGGTGCAGTAGTCTGCTCCATGGCTCGGGTTAAAAATGTATTCAGTGATACTTCCATTGTTTATAACTATAATATCTCTGGTGACATTTGTTCGGAGATGGCTAATGGTGACCACATAATAGAGAATACTAGCATCTCCTGGTTGTAGACAATCAAAGGAGGAATGAATGGCAGAAGTGGATTGAAGGACAGCATAGAAGCAGGGAAGGGAAACTTATTTTACTGTTGAAAGAGATAAAGTCAGAGAAATACACAGAGCGAAGGAAAAGAGAAACCAATACTTAATATAGTAGAGATGGTGGTTTATACTAGCTATAGCGTGTATGTTGGTGCACAAGCTCAAGTTAACCCTCAGCATGCACTGACTGCCCGTGTGAATTTTATTTTTAGATTGAATTTTTGTAATGGTCAAATCTGTGATCTTGAAGTCTGCAGATCATTACTCCGATGTATATAGCCATTGTTTAGGAGAAGATTTTTTTTTTATATAGAGTGTGAACAGAATTAAACTAGAACCAAATAATATAGCGGTAATTGATAGCCTTCAGGAATTTAATGTTTAGGAGAAGATTTTTTTTTTATATAGAGTGTGAACAGAATTAAACTAGAACCAAATAATATAGCGGTAATTGATAGCCTTCAGGAATTTAATGATAAACCAGTAGCTAACTGCATAAAAAAGTATTATCTAAATCTTGAACTGTGCACTGTTTCAGTTGTTAGAGGAAATCATTATAGCTTGCATTGTGGAGAAATCAACAATATCTGTGTCTTACAAAATAATATGATGGTATTTGTCTGTCAGTCTATATCTCTGTCTGTTTCACTGCAAGTATCACACTGGTCAATTTTGAGTTGTCTTCATCATCATGCCCTTTTATTTTGTGCAGCCACATCACTTTGTAGTACAGCCGGAGATACATCTGAGGGAAGTTACTCTTGTCTCTAATATACCTTAACATTTTAAATTTAGTTCTGTACCTGATAGTCAGCCTTATAGTGCCTAGCCATTGTAAAGTTGCTCTTCTGCTTTCGGTTGATGGTTGTAGAAAGAGATGTAATGTTCAACTTGGGAGGGTAGATCAAAGCCACAGGCATTTTTCTCCATGCCCAATAGTCTAAGAAATGCTTGCTGACCAAGTCCTTAGTTATCAATTAGAGAAATGTTGGCTAGAGTGCCTGGTGCATGTAGTTTACTAACCTTAAGTGACTACGTATAAGGTTTGAATTACTTGTGCAACGTTTGCTTGAGATGATCTTTTTAATTCTAGGTCATTTTGTGATGGGTCATGCAGACATTTTATATTCATAATTTCTTAAGCACTGTTTTTGCACAAGCAGATCCTTTTGATCTGGACACTTGAGAGAAATAGCCCAAATGTGTATGCATTACAATCTATACCTGTCTGCAATCAGTTATTTATTCATGTTGCCATAAGCTGTATCTGTTTCTTCGGCATGGCAGATATGTATACAATGGATTTGGTTGTTAATTGCCATTGCAAACCAAGCAGCGTCTGAAATAGCAGCGGCAAATGCACCTGCTACATATTCATATTGTGGCCTAAGGAAAAAAAGCTAGATTTTTCTTACAATTCCGACAAATTATAAAAATTGTCCTTCCATTTCATTGGTGGAATTTTTTTTGTCTTTGATAAACACTCTACATTTTGTGAACAGCTTGTATCTTGGCATTTGAATCTCTGGTCCTTTTGTTCCAAATACTTTGGGGTTATCAATCTGCATGGATTATCATGAATGCCTAGTGAAATTAATGATTCTGCCAATGGTTCACAGTTCTCTTGATGCTATGATGTAAGAACAACAACAACAACAACAACACTTTCACACTCCCTACATTTCACGATTTTAACCATATAGGAGTGAAATCAAATGATCTAGTATTTACAAACAACCTGTTATTAGCACACTAAGTTCACAATAATTATAATACAGACATTATGCAAACAGTAATAAATAAAACAGCACTACAGTGATGGCAAATTCCACACAACATAAGTTTAGTAAGTCACTTTTTTTTGCATGTTCCAAGGATAATATAATTTAGAGCCTTCTCATTAGACTTCTGGTCTCATCCAGTTCTTCTACCACAGATTTGTCCTTTTTACCCCTTATTCGACAAAAAGCCTCATTCAAGCGACCTCCACACTTGGACATGAACTTATTAAACAGCACCTGAACATTTTCTCCCAGTAATCCCCAAAGAAAAATTGATGTCCAATACACTCCAGTAACAGACCATGCCAAGATGTTAACCGTTCTCACTATACCTCTAATTCGACGGTCGAAATATACAATGATGGTCATGAGGGTGATTGCTAAGCAAGGTAATGTCGATATCAGGATTGTTACTACCTCCAAATAGTTGTGTGGAGATATCCTATAGGGCTGAGCAGCGGCAACTGTTAGAGCAATCAAATTTAAGGCTATTATATAGTAGATGATTACTTCCATGTAATTATGAATGTGCGATGCTAACGTAATCAGTAATATTCTAGTAAAAAAGTAGAAAGCAGAGAAGTACCTCATGTCGTATGGTTGGATCCTATAACTCCCTTGGAATGCATCCATAAATACTCGTAGCACATGAGAATTCCATTTTAAGCAATTGAGAATCTTTTGGAAGCATCTGCATGGATAGAGGAGTTGAAGTAGCATGGGAAAAACTACAAAAATTAAGGCTACAGCAATAGCTAGTATAGCATATGGGAGATGTTGAGGTCCACAGAACTCAATGCTGGCATCAATATATAAGTACCTTTTGTTGAGTGCTTGACCTTGATCATTGTATACTTTTATGGAGGACAGAAGTGTGAGGGAAATTGTAAGAATCTTCACGCTAGATAGAGTAATATAAGATGCAAAGACTTCTACTAATGAGCTTTTGGGAGCATCATTGGAGTACAAGTAATCCAGAATATATTTAACTGGCTTCCAAGCCAGTACAAGAATAGTCACATCTTTATCATACATCTTGATTAAAATGTATGACATGAATATGAGAAAGAAAGGAAATACAGCTACCACATAATCTATTGCAACAATGTGTAAGACACTGAATTGAGGGCCAAGACAATTTGGAGGATAGAAGTCTTGGAAAAAAGACAAATTAATGAGCTGCATGAATAATTTAAAAACCTTTATGCCAACAATTTCTTTGGAAGTAACAGCACCAGTGTCAAACCAAGTGTTTATGGTTGTTTCAAGGATAATGGAGGACAACATAACCTGCATACAGAACACGACACCATTCAGTTTACTGCTGATAATAGGAATTTTTGCAGTGACCAAGATAAAAAATAATATTCCCATTGGTATAAGAGTGGCAGCAAGATGCTTTAGTAAGTTACCAGCAATATTCTGGTTAGTGCAAGGAATGCACTTGGATAGACGGTTAGTGTTGAGGTCTAGCCCAAATCCCTCCTTACAATTACCGCAAAACCTTCCCACTTTATTGGTCACAAATGATCCCGCACTTATGCTGCACATGTCTAGGTTAAACTGGTTGCCATCAGCTACAGAATATCTTTTGAGTCTAATGTGAAGGGTTCGGTTGACATTGAAGCATGTAGTCAGGCAATATCCCAGCTGTGTCTGATCAGCTTCTTTGTCATAATACATGCAGTAACATCGTGGTATCTTGATAACTGTGGAATTGTCGGCACATGATACTGACAAACGATAGTCAGCTCCACATTGCCAAGAGTTGTTGACTCTTTGAGACCATATTGGACGATCAGTATTTAGAGGCTGTCCAGCTAGGTCCAGCTCTCCTATTGCTGTAATAAATAAACTAATAAATTTAACCAATCTTATAAAAAGTTTGTGGTCCATTCTGTTGCACTAACTGCTTGACTTTTTCATTCACCATATATACTAAAGTCAGTTTTTAAACAGGAAATTGAAATAAATAATCAGTCTTCATGTCTGTCAGAATGTGCTCTGAATCATTAAGTTTCAGTATGCAGAATTAGCAAACAAATAGTTTCCGCCTAAATAATGTTATCATCATTAAAGGTCTTATTTAAACTGAGATTGTGTCATGTAGTTCTAAACATATTGTATTGAATCTAGGGTCTTGAAAGTGAAAGATCACATAATAATAACTATATTTTGTTTGTGTTGTTCCATCTTATTTCACTTAATCTACTATTAGATACGGATAGACTGTTAGTCGCACCCTCGGAAATTAACTACCAAAGAATAAAGTTCTTAAACTATGACACAAACGTTATAATAAAGAAACGCACATAAAGGGGACTACAAGGACAAAAAAGAAATAGCTGAAGACAAGATGTCTTTCACAAAAAGAAATACAGAAAGGGGACTTACAGGATTCAAGCACAAAAAAGAAAGAGATAGATAATGATTACACAACAGACTGAGGTTGACAGTGTACACAGAAATGGAAAAAAAAAACTAAACCTAACTATAAAGTGTGTGTGAGTGAAACATATAATAGAAGAAGGGTAAATGTGAGGGGAGGATTTCATGTCGACCAATCAGATAGTGCCATGAAGGCGAGCACAGGATCTTGGTAGGGGGAGTGAGAAAGAACGCTAATTGCATGAGAAAGATATATGACTGTGTACTAGGTGCAAATAGAGTGTGGTGTATGGTGTGTGTTCACGACAGTTCACAGTTTATTTGGCAGGGCCCAAACAATATATATATATATATATATAATATATATATACATAATATATAATATAAATTTATTGCACAAGTTAGCATGCAACATGGGGAGTTTTTTTATGAGCATATGTAAGTATTTTCAGTGAGTGAAATACAAGTGTGAGAGTGAAATGTAATCCATGTGTTGTACTTGAGTACAATAAATTGTTTATAATACAATTGGATTTCAAAACAGCAGCTTTCTCCTGCTTACCTAACATTTTTCTCTTTTCTTTTAATGTTTCGGCAACATTCTTGAAACTCTTTGTCCATCAAAATGAAATACTCTTTTTCACAATCATGTATGTGCCTATACAAGCTTCTTGCTAGAGAAGATTAGTCACCAGAAGTGAATGAGTGAGTTGAGAGCACTTCAACAATTTGTCTGGAACTTTGCTCATGCAAGTAACCTAAAGGGTTAAGACAACAACACTATGAGTATCAGCAGTGTGTGTGTCGGAGTGTACTGCATTTACACCGGTCATCTGGATGCTGTCCACCATACTTGTTGACTATACTGTGTACTCCTAGAAGACGGTTTCACAAACCAGGTTTAAAGCTCAAGTGATAGCTTAAAATTTCTGTTTTGCAGCAATATCTCTAAAGGCAGTCATTTTGCAGTGCTGAACACTACCATTGATATAAAGAAAAACCTGGTAAAGTGAATAGCGAGTCCATTTGAACTCAACACATTTTGTTTACTTTTTATGGCACCAAGGTGATAAGTTGTATTCTGTTGTATTTATTTATACTTTTGACTTCACTTAAGGTACTAAATATGAGAGCACATAATTGTCAATTTCATGCGTGTCGTTATCATGGGCCTCTATTGATACATGTGTAATGCAGATTGATATAGTTAGCTAAGTGTCTAAAAATTCAGTCCTTCACTTAACTAATTAAATTTTAATTTAAACTAACAATAAAAAGTTATTCCATATTAATTACTACATGTTCATTAATGGCACATGCAGTTACAACTGGCTTTGCTGTTGGCATTGGTGCCACTCGTCGATGGGCTCTACATAAACAAGAATATCACATCGGGTAATTTAAACCAGGACACCACAACAAGTTATTTGATTTATTATAATTGTTAGAAAAATTATAATATGAAGTGAACTGGTTAATTGAACTTCTGAATATATTTTGGATTTAGCTAGTGTTAATTTATAGGCCAAATAGCAATCTATATAATAATTTACACAAGGACAATTTGTTAGTTGTGTAACATACTCAGTTTACTTGCATAGCAATGTTAATTTAAATGCTTACCTACACCATATGAACTGCATCACCAGCCTCAAATAGGCCAGAGCAGTGACAGAATGAGCAGTAGGGGAAGCAATAGAAAAGAAAGAGAATAGAGACTAACAGAGAGACAATCATTGTTTAATTGTTAATAATATATAATTTACCTACTAAATATTATAGTTTCTAGCTACATGAATTAATACCTGGTAAATTTTGTTGGCTTCTTCCCAGGCTTCTGATCCATTTTGTTTCTATAATATTTCTTGTACAATAACACAACTACTACTTGAAGGATGTGACAAGACACTCCTCCTAAGACTATAAGAACAACAACCGGTATGACTATGTGACGATTCTCTTTGATTTGCTGAGCAATATATGATCTAATTAAATATCCAGTTCCAGAATTGGGGCCTTTATTGTATCGAAGTCCTGAATAATTTTGTGGGGAGTAATATGGAGTGCCTTCTTCCACTATTAAAATAGTAAATAAATACTGTCTGCTCACCGCGTAACTGATGGCCGATCCAGGAAATCAAAATTAAAATAAACTAACTAATCAATAAACTAACATAAGCTAACCAAGGACCAGGATCTATATATCTAGCTAACCCAGCCTGGCGTAGGCTCCCGCCAGCACTTCAATTCAATTCACTTTTTAGATCATTATTAAACTGCGCAGGTACAACTTATAGGGGTGACGGGGTGAAAACATAACGTTGGATAAAAGGGAGGAGGAGTTTGGTAAAGGAAGTAATTAGGAAATAAATGAATATTAGGGAATTACAATAATAAGGGGATAAAGTGGCTTCGACGGCCACCAGAGATAGGCCAGACGTCTCAGCTCTGTGTGCGTAAGTTCAAGGCATGTAAGTTTATAGTTCTCGATTATAGGTGGTGCCTAAACAAATACAATCAAATTAATCAAGCAATTAGTCTAATAACTATGGAACAATTATGGAAGGGTAATTTATAGATAGCAGTCACTTCTATCTTCATCATGCCATCATCATTTAGACACTGCAAACAATTTACTAAAATGTAATGATTTAATTGAGATATTATACAAACACCAGTGTTGTATTTATGCTATTTGTAACTCATTATTTTCAACATACCAACATAAAATGAGTCATTCAAATCCAGTAATTCATGTTTTAATGAGTACCAGCCATTGCTCTTGGGCTGATTGACAGCCCACCTTAAGAGTGAATTAAGACCATCGGTTTCCAACTTGTAATATGAATTGTCAGGATCAATGAAGCTATTGTTAATGTACCATGATATCTCAGTCTCTGATGTGAAAAAATATTGTCCAAACAAAGCAGTATAGGATAAATTTTTGAATTCTATTTCATTCCATTCAGTTATTTTAACTTTATCTATAGCTAGAATACAAAAATAATGATAGAAAAAAAAAATGTTCACTTTGTCCAGTTGGACTCATAATACAGACTCCATACAATTGGAACAAACTGTATAAAAAACAATTATAATATTGGGATTTAGCATTAATGCTTTTAGTCCTTTAGAAATAAATAATATTGAAATTCATCAACACTCTTGCTGATTGTTTCCAATAGTAATGTATTAAAAAAAATTTTCTCCTGATAATGGCATTCTTACAGCCTTGATATAATATTGCAGGCTAGAGTAAACAGTATAACTGGAGGTTTATGTTTTAAATCATTATGTAAGAATAAGTGAGAGTATAGCTCGTCTCACACCATGCCGGTACATCTAGGTAGGTTAATTTAAACTTTCAATATTACCTGGAGCTAGCAATATATTTAGATCATCTTCTTCAACATACTGACAAGAATAAAACCCAGCACTATCTTCTGTAACTTCTACATGAATTTTATTTGAATGAATTGGATCTACTTGAGCATTGTCTGGTAGTCTTGAAGGCATTGTTAGTTCATCTTCATAGTATATTAGCATATCAGCACGGTATATCCAATGTAAAAATCCTTGGTCACTGCATTCAAGAGTAACACTGGAATTCAGTGGTGCCCTAATCACTTTTTCTTTTAACAATCCATTATTCATGCCATTGACAAATAACCTGACCTTGGGTCTTTCTAAATATGTAAATTAACATCTCATATGGTCAAAACTGAAATGACTATGTATTTACATGGACTCTCAAAGCTCCATTTATTACAGTTCATAATTTGCTACTTTATTATAACATATTTATTTCCGTATACATGAGGGTATTAATAGTAACTTGTCTTAAGCATTATGATGATGTATATAATTAACTTCTAGTTAATACACCCTCTTGATTGTGGTTGTTGACTATTATATTATAATAATTGTAGGCAATGTATATAATCAATTTACATCCACAACTTTTGCTATTGTTGTACAGTAGTATCAAATTTTCTAATCTAAGTAGCAAATATAAGAAATTTGCTCTGTGGTATTTACAAAATGAGGTTTTTAAGACAAATATTGATAGCATAAAACACATTTAAGAATAGTTGAGCACATAGACATTCCTCTCATATTTATTTAAAGTGCTTGTTAAGTAAAATTAGGAAATTTAATTGACAATAAAAGTCTCCCATTCAATTTACCTTACAAATACCAGGTGGGGTTCAACATTTCTGCCTGTTATTGCATTAAAATTGTAATTTATATCATGTAAAACTCTAGCTAGTAGCAATACAACAATACTTCATGATTTATTGAAGTACACAATGCTGTTATTGAAGTTCTTGCTATTTGTGCACTAGTACAAGCTAATGCCTTTTTTTTTTTCACTTCAAATTTAACTTACCTCCCACAACTAGCTGAGCCAGCTTTGATGATCCAGTCACATCAGTTGTTGTACAATAATAATATCCTTCATCATGTAATTCAACATTTTTGACACGAAGTCTGTTTGATATCTAAGTATTATAAACACATTAGCTCATTATGCTATTTTAGATTATTATTTAACAATAAATTTCTTTGATATATTTTTTTCACGTGTTCTTATTACTGTGGTGTATAGACTCTTAATCTGTTGTTGATTTTGTTGTTGTTGTTGATTTATTTTTTGTTGTTGCTCCTTTTCCTGCTATAGACTGCAAAAAGTATAGACTGCAAAAAGTATACGCTGCCTATGTTTAAGCAGATTTAATCGCTACGGTTATAATGTTGAACTTACATAGAAATTGCCATTTTTCAGAGGAACCACACTTTGCACGATACTTGTCCTTGATACATGAGGCAATGTTGCGTTTGCTTTCTGCCACAATAGTCCAGTGTTATTGTTAAAACTGATAACAGCACAATAGAATGAGGTGGGCTCATTCACTTTAACGAATTTTCCATCAGGAAAATCAAGAAATTCTACAGCACCATCTGATGCTAAGAACACATATAACAATATTATAAGTACCCGTAACTAACCAAGGATTTGTATATAATCTATTCAAAGTACTTTCACTTAAATACTAGTTAAAACTATTTCCAGTTACTACTTAGGTTATTGATCCATCTCCATATACCCAGTAAGCAAACTCAAGAATACTGAAAATGTAGATAGTAATAATTCCATAATACAAAGGAATGTCAGCAGGCTGGTATCTAGAATTAATCCTGAAGCGCTTGCCCAGAGGGTTACAGTTAGTTTATCTTTGGTCTGTTAATGAAACATTTAAAAATAAATAAAATAATTAATTCAATATGCCAGAATTGTTTCGAATTATGTTTTAAGATAAGATCAGTCTTTTTGTGGCCGCATTACACGTTTTAGGGAAGATCCTAATCCACTAAGTAGTCACGCGAATTTAACTTGCTGACTCCAGCGGTATTTTGTAGAAACAACGAGGTCCTGCCGTACATACATATTATTTAGCAAAACACCCAAGTCTGTGTGATCTGGTAATTAACACTAATCTTATAGTTCTCTCTATTGAGTCCTCGACATATATTATATATTTATTTTTTATTTATTTTTTTATTTTGTTCTCGTTAGGTCTAGGAATTGTTTTGGTTCTTGCGTGGGCGTACGTGTGCACATTTTCTCCTACGCGTTTGCGCGGGCCGGTTAACCTTCTTAGCAACATTTTGTTTTGTTTACCCGCCGTATGAAGTAGCTATGCCCAGTGAAACAAATTCTGCGGAAGAGAGACAAAACGTTAGAAACGCTCTGTCAAGAGCTTTGAGGGTGTTAGAAACTCCAGAAGAAAAATTAGGAGAGAGATAAGAAATGAAAAAGACAGGGCAAGGAGGAGGAGAGCTAAAACGAAACAGTAACAGATAGCAAAGTAAAGAATCTTTCTTTATGAAAAGCCATGTTCCTAATTTGTTTATTAGACTCTTTCTGAGGATTACGGTACCAGGAGCCTTCACCATAGAAAAAAGCTACCACTATTGTTTTCTCACTTTGACAGTATTTTGTAGCCACACCAAGCATGCATGTAATAGCTGCAGTTACAGGGAACATGCATCGCTCGCTTCGCTTTTATGTGCTATTAGAGCGCATCACTAGTTAGCTATGCTGTATTGTTAAAGTCGAGTGGTGTGATATAAGAGTGATCAGACGACGTACGAGTGGTCAGACGTACGAGTGGTCAGATGTACGAGTGGTCAGATGTACGATTGGTCAGATGTACGGTGGTCAAATGTACCCGAAGTTAAATGGCCTAAATTAAGTAAAGGCTTTTCAGATACTCTTATAGCCCCTATGAAAGTAACGGAAGTCCTATCGTTGGGATAAGCCCCAATATTAAAATGCTTTTCAAGGCTTAAAAATCATTGTGGGATAGTCACCTAGTGTATTTTGTGTTGTCAGGCAAGGACAAATAATGGTCACTATGTTTGCACTCAGTTAGGGGACCACTTTACTATGCATTGTTAGGAAGTGCCGCTGTTCTAAATTTGTAAGGCGTTGCACATTCTGCTTGAACTACCACGTTTAGGGGATCCTACAGGTCAGCCCTCGCCACGCTCTGGACATTGCAAATCAGGTCTTTAGTATTACGAGTAATTATGTCCAAATCTCGGTAGAGTTTGCTCGCTTTGCTAGCTATCCTAAACTACCTGTGATTCATAATGAAATACACACACAAGCGAGCTATTGGTGTTAGGAAAAAATGAAGACCAAAGTGAAATAAATAGGTGGATTAGACTCGCTTGATTAATCACCCCATGGGAACTGGTAACATGGAGAGCACGGAAGACACTACCGGATTGACGTAATTAAGCACCTCGTGAAAAAAAATACAGAGGGAGGTTTATTGTACCTGCACGCTCGATACACGAAATTTCATCCGTTTCGCGCCCGAAAGTGTCTAGCTGGCCAATAATTGCAGCAGTTAACAAAATGTTGGGTGGTTGACAGTAATAACAACAATAATAATAAATAAAGTAATAATACAGTAAAAGTTAATAAAAGGAAACAATATATTAATAATAAAAAGTTCACCATAATAATTTAATAATAGTATAGTTAATATTATACTAAAAGTTAATAATAATAAAGTTAATAATAATAACAATGAATAATAGTAAAAGTTAACGTACTAAAAGTTAATAATAAGTTAATAATGATAATAGTTAATATACTAAATGTTAATAATAATAAAATTGAAGTAGTAATAGTTAGTAATAATCAATAAAGTAATAATAATTAATAAGTGTATCATTAATAGATAGTTACATACATAAATACGTTCAAGTATGAAGTTGGTTTACCTGTGATGGCCACTAAAACAGCCACTAAAATCACTAAAGTAAAGCTCATTTTCATAGAGCAACTTTTGAGTTCCTTCACCAGCAACCAAAATATAGGTTCCTTCACCACCAACCAAATATCGGGAACTAAATGTCTAAGCGTGATCGCTCACAGTTTATAGAAGCTTGCAAACGCTATTAGCACATTTTTTCCATCACGCATTTGTACAAATAATCCTCCTAGTCCACTCTACTTCAAAACATTTTTTTTTGTATAATGTGTGTTCAGGGGTTGTAAATCCCTGAGCTTGAATGTGGAGAGTCCCTGTGGAGTTGTGGCTCAGAGTTAGAGCCACGCCGAAGAGGACCAGGATGTCAAGGTCTGATGGCAGCAGGAAAACTATTCTTCGCGTAACCCTGTGGTGAATTTACTACTGATAGCCCCGAAAAGGCTGCACTCCCCCACCTTACGACAGCGCGGGTTCAGATTACTTGGCAACATTTCATCATTAGAGCATGCGTACATATATACACAGCGACATCGTAGAATTGTGGATGTTAAGACATGAATATTATTAACCATGGTGAAATAGGTAAGGGTGGTTAGTTCAAATGTTTCTATAAGTCCGCGTCCGCTCAGCTCAAAGTCCGCGTCCGCCCTGCTCAGCTCTGTTCAGTCCCGTGTGGTCCTGAACAATGTGTTCACTAGATTGACACTTTCTCACCTAAAGGGGTCTGGAAAAAAGCAAATGAAAATTGTGAAGAAATCTACCCATTTAGGTTAGAAAGTGTCAATCTAGTTTTTATGAAATGCCAGAACTTAATAATTGGCGAGCGAGCGTAGCGAGTGTTCGGGATCGGCAAACTCCCTCGAACAGGCATCTTCAGCAAGTTCCTCTGATCTAGCCAGCAGAGAAACATAAACTTTGTCACCCTTTAAAACTTGTATCACTCGTACCCACTTTGTTTACATTTTGTTAATGACACTTTACCGGACACAAACTTATAATGATATTCATACTCTCCTTCTACCCACACTATCTTGTATCATTGTCACTGCATAAATGTAATGTAATAATGTGCAAGTTATTGATCTGAGTTAACTCTAAAAAGATTATAACCGTGCGTTACGCCCGTACAAGATTTTTTGGTAGGTCTACAACGACGGCAAGTATCCGTCTTCCCTGCCCTAGACTTGTGCGGCGCATCACCTTATTCAAGTTAGGGAAGACTTGGGTCAATTCTGGTACTTCGAACTTTAAGCTCGATTGCCAATAGCATTACACTTTTTTTTTTTAATCATATGACTTACATATTGAACTGCTAGTAGGTCCTCAATCGCAGGGGTTGCTGAAATTGACACCAAAGCTGGACTCACTTCCACCATCACTTCCAGCAAGCTGGGGTAAATCTGTAGCTGTGTGCTCACTGACATGGTGGTGTTCATAGCATCACCTTCAGCGTTCGCCCTTGGTGCTACAAGGTCAAGCTCAGGAGACTCCACTACTGCAATTTTATTATTTGGTGTATTATAACAAAGTATATTTTGTTGTGCAAGCATAAATTTTTTTTCCATATATCTTTATATGTTTTGTTGAGATAAGACGTAACAACAGTTGTGTGCTTGAAGTATAAAGCAGTTTCCTCCTTTTGGTGGCTTCAGCCAGTTGCAGCTTCTTTTTGGCAGATATTCTCTTGGGCATGGTTGAGCAACAGCAACCACACACAGTCTCCAGAGCGAGCAACCACACAGTGAGTAACAGTAAACCAGCAGAATTATTACAGCAAACCACGCGTGGTTTCCAAGCCGGGGAACTGTTAGAGAATATCCTGACTGCTGGAACTCTCCCCACAACGCGTTATCAATTCGCAAGGTACTATTCCACGAAACAGGATGCCACATTTCTGTGGTTAAATTCACGGAAAAAAGTGCACGCGCGTTGCTATGTGCGAACACCCTTAATGCACCCAATCTCAGACTTATCTGTGCTCAAGTTTGGAGTATACTTGAGCAGATAGTGGAGCTGAAGAGTTCAGAATGAGTATGCTGTCCTGGAAGTCCACAGCAATGGCAGAGATCCAAGAGAGAATGAATAGAGCCTGGAGATGGCTATACAGTCCACTTGTCTGAGCTAGTCCGTTTTAGGAGAGAGTGAAACAACGTGGTTTACGAAGTGGGTGTGTCCGATTCGTACTAGCCATAACTACCAATTAAAAAAAAAATTTATTGACACTCAAAATAAGCAAATAAATAAATAACTATTTGATATAACACCATTGTGAGAAAGTACGGGGAAAGTACGTGGGAGAATACATCAGAGAGGGCAGGGGTGATATCAAGGACGATGACAAGGACATATATGCTGACCTAGAAGATGAGCATCAGCAGAATTTAGGAGGGGGCAGTGATGAAGCTGGTGATTCACTTGTAAATTGGTGATTCTCGTCCCCTTCTGGTTCTGTTTGATTGCGAGACAACTGGGTTGAGCATCTATGTTGATCACATGACGGACATCGCTGCCAATGTGATGAATCCTCCTATCACCCTACGTTCTAAGCCTGGTGAGAACTGGCCGAAACATTTCATCTTCTGGTAATAATGTACAGATATTAATTTAACTAGTAAATTACAATTACATTTATAATGATAATTTGAAATCAATTCTATAATTATTAATTATAATTTATATAGTTTCCAAGGTTACTGGCATAACAAATAACATGTTAGGGCGTGAGAATCCTCTCTCAGTGGTGCTACCGCTATTCTTAGAGACCTCATCATCCTGGTAAAAATAATTATATAAATTTTAAAAAAATGGAAAAAATATTTCTCTCTCTGTCTATTAGTGCTAGTAGCTCACAATGGGTTTGCATTTGACTTCCCTATCCTTCTGGCTGAGGTGGAACAGAAAGCAGAACTGCAGCTGACCCTCTTTCAATCAGCCAATATGCATTTCAGTGATACCCTTCCTTTGCTGAGGAAGGTACTTTACTACTACTGTAGCTAAAATTAGATAGTTACGTACATGCACTTTTATATTAATTTGCTTTATAGTAGGATGGGGAAGTCATTTTACAAGGCTCACCTTTAGGTTTGGAGAAACTCCACAAAAAAGTCACTGGAGATGAAGTTGCAGGCAAGGCACCTCTAAAATTAAATATAAAGCCTAATAATTATAGTTATTTGTATAAATTGTAGGAGCACACAGGACCCTACCTGATGTATTGGCTATAGAGAGAGTCTTCACTAAGACATCAGACCCTCTCTCCATTAGGTTCCCCCATGAGCAGACTAAGCTATGGAGAGGATTTTCATGAGAGCAGCATCGCTGATCAAAGCCATTGGAAAGCCTACACTTACCTCTACACAGGCTAAGAAGCTGGACTCTCTGGGCTTCACCTTCGACTCTCTGTCACTCCTTCGCCAGCAGAGTGGAGGAACAGAAGCGTTTCAATCGGCTTTGAAGGAGGAGCGAGGAGTGAGGAGCAAGCCGCTTAGAGAGAAGCTGACAAAGGCCCTCCAGCAGTGCCGATATCTGCTTCAGTGTTTTTTTTTGTTGTGTTTGGTGCTGATTGTGATCATGTAGGAGACATCTATGAGTGTCCACAAGGAACATATGCCATCGGACGTCGAGCTCCACTACAAAACAATTTCATATACACAAAAACACAAACAACAAAGATATTTGTAATACAAACAACAAATTGTTCATGATCCTATATAATTGCAACTTTATGATGTATTGTATGCGGTTTCATACAGGATTTTTGTTTGGGAGGGGGGGTGGGGCTCCGAGTGTACTTCGCCAGGTCCGGCATCTTCTCTTTCATCACTGGAAGACTCTGCTTCTGTTGCCTCATCTGCATCCTCTTCACAATCCCTCTTCACAATCGGGTCGGTGACTGCATACACATCTGGTCCTAGTAGTACATTCTGGTAAAAAAATTAAATTTTTTTGAAAATTTGAAATTGTTCAACAAACCACAACCCACTTTCAAATCTCAAAACTCAATGAAATATATATATATATTATAGCTAAACAGCTTTCTCTATCTCAATATAGCTATAAATAAGTCCTTTCCACAACAGAAGCTTGCTAGTTTTCAAGAGAAAGACAAGAAAAAGACAAGTTTACATCGACCATCTTCTTGACTTCCATTGTCAGTATCAGAGTTGACGGGGTCTGGTCCACCAACCCTGATACATAGCCTCCTATAGCCCTAGATGTCGTCTCCCTCCTCTCCGCTTGATCCTGAGTCGCTAGAGTCAGTATCAAGCAAGGCTAAAACTTCCACAGCACTGTAACTGGTAGATGCCATCTTTCCAAATTGACTAGGTCATTTTGTGATGGGTCATGCAGACATTTAATATTCATAATTTCTTAAGCACTATTTTTGCACAAGCACATCCTTGATCTGGACACTTGAGAGAAATAGCCCAATTGTGTATGCATTACAATCTATACCTGTCTGCATTCAGTTATTGATTCATGTAGCCATAAGCTGTATCTGTTTCTTCGGCATTGCAGATATGTATACAATGGATTTGGTTGTTAATTACCATTGCAAACCAAGCAGCGTCTGAAATAGCACCCCTGAGGATGTGTTCTCTCTCTCTTCTGATGCTTCCTATAAGGGTGTGGGTGGAGTTCTTTATGTCTGCAGGGATGGTGTTGAGCATCCAGTGGCCTACTACAGCCGACAAACACGAGCACGAGAGGAGAAATACAGTGCCTCAGAACTCGAATGTCTAGCCTTGGTCAAGACTCAAGAACATTTCAAAGCCTATCTCATTGGCAAACATTTCAAGGTTTACACGGATCATAAGGCATTACAAGCTCTACTCACATCAACAAGTTTAAACTCGAGGCTGTGGAGGTGGGTTGTCAAGTTGATGGACTACGACATGCAAATCTGTTATCGCAAGGGATCAGACAACGTTGTGCCAGATGCCCTTTCCAGACAGGGTTGGCCAGAAAGAATCAGTCTACCATGCAAGGCAGCAGTAAACCCTCAAACATCATCTATTTCCTTTGAGGATCCATTCTCATCTCAACTGGGGGGAAGTGTGGTGGAAGACCCGACTGATTGAACTGTCTCCTCCCCACAGCTCTGAACATTTAAATAATTGTTAGTATTATTATTGTATTATAGAGCCTTTTTCTCTGGCATCCATTTCCATAACTTCACACTTAGGATCATTGACATTTACCGACCCTATCGCACCTGTATAGTTTTGTATAATGATCCTCCCTCGTGGTGGCGGCGCTGCGCTGGTTTGATACATTATGGCTGGACAGGCCGTCACCAGTCAGTCATACTATATGTTAACGTTTAATGGCACCGTGGAATTCATTATTCTTATTAAAACAATTCGTTAACCTTTGGGCGTAGAATTAGGAGAGCAAGGGCAGCCCTCAACTACAACCCCTCCGAAGTCTTACCCATCGATGACTCTGGTGGCAGCCTATCATTGGGAACTCCAACAGGACCAGAGATTCAAATGCCAAGATACAAGCTGTTCACAAAATGTAGAGTGTTTATGAAAGACAAAAAAAAAATTCCACCAATGAAAGGAAGGAAAACTTTTATAATTTGTCGGAATTGTAAGAAAAATCTAGCTTTTTTCCTTAGGCCACAATATGAATATGTAGCAGGTGCATTTGCCGGTTGGGATGGTAAGAGAAGAGTGCTCACAAATACAAGATACAATAGAGTCAAAATCAGATAACATTTCAGAAGTCCACACAATATTAGAAGGATGAGTTTTAGTCAAAGATAGAGATAAAGATTTAGTATACATAGCCAATGATGGAATGAAAGCACGATAGAAATTTACAAGTCCAAGGAAGGATCTCATTTGTTTTTGTGATACAGGTCTAACATAATTCCGAAATGATTGTATGCGTGTATGAGGTATAGAAATACCATGTGCTCCCACGACTCTTCCCAAAAATTCGATAGAGCTAGCACCCCACACACATTTACTAGCTTTCACAGTCAATTGTGCATCACACAACAAAAACAAAACTTCATGTATGTCTAACAGATGCTGAGACCATAAATTAGAAAAAATTATGACATCATCAATGTAAGGTGATGAACAATGACACAATGATTCTAAACATGACGATATCATAGTCTGAAATGCTGCTGGAGCATTCTTGAGACCAAATGGGAGACGGTTGTAACGATATTTCCCAAATGGCGTAATAAATGTTGTTTTATCCTTAGAGTTTTCATCAATCGGGATTTGATGGAATCCTTTAGTCAAATCGAGTTTCGAAAAATATTTGGCATTTCCAAGTTTATCTACAACCTCTTCAATGGTAAGCATGTAAAAGGGTAATGAAAACTGTAATAGCATTCAATCGGCGATAATCAACCACAAGCCTAAGACCACCATCCTTTTTGTGTACTGGTATCATGGGAAAAGCCCACTTAGCTGTACTCTTTTCAATGATATTTTGATCAAGCAAAGATTTGAGTTCTTGTTTAAATTGAGCTTCGAGACCTAGTGGAATTTTGTATGGGGGCAGATTGATGGGGACATCAGAGGTAGTATCAATACCAAAGGTTGCCAGATGGGTGTTCCCAGGTGTTTCAGAAAATAATATGCTAGAAAACTTGCTCAGAACACCGTCCAATTCACACTTTTGTTCTTCGCTAAGAACTGGATGGGACAAGGTACATTTGCTCTCCATTTCCTCACCCTCATCTGAGGTAACCACAACCATGTTTACGATTAGAAATTCTTCACTAAAGGGTTTTAAATGGTTTATATGGACTACTCTCTTGTGTTGTCTACCATCTTTAACCTTCTTTATTACATAATTGAGGTCACCAATACACTTAGTGATCACAAAGGGACCGTCCCAAGAAGACTCAAGTTTCCCACTCAGTCCAGGTGTTCTAAATAACACCTTGTCATCTACACTAAATGTTCTCAAAATTTTGTCATCTTCTTTCATTCTTTGTTTTGTTTTTGCTTCCCTTAGCTTTGCTTGCATATCAGTTCTCAACACATCTAATTTCTGTTCTAGCTCTGCCATATAAGTGCAAACATCCACCCCATCCATTCTATCTTCTTTCCAAAACTCATACATATATCTCACAACATGTGGGGTACGTCTGCCATAAACTAACTCAAAGGGAGTATAACCATGGTCCCTATGCGGCATATTGCGGAGGGCAAATACAATAATCGATACCAAAGTGGCGTGAAACCTCTCCAAAATGCCATTAGACTGAGGTCTATAGGCTGTCGTTCTGAGGTGTTTAATATTGAAAATGGAGCAAAACTGCTTATTTACATAGGACATAAACTGAGTCACCCTGTCTGTAAGAATTTCTTGTGGGAACTGACAGTCTTTAAAAATGGAGATCACTCCAGAAACTACATCTTCAGCAGTTATTGAACGTAATGGGATTGCCCAAGAATAATGTGAACTAACACATATGGCTGTCAAAATGTATCTGTAATTATTACGTCTTGACTTGGGGAATGGACCTACAATGTCCAGAGCAATACGCTCAAATGGTATGGCAAAAGTTTCAGTAATTTTCAGAGGGGCTTTAGCAGGTGTTGCTTTAGAATTAAACTGACAAGTTTTAAATCCCTGCACATATGATTGGATGTCCCCTGATATCCCCGGCCAAGTGAATGATTTTGAAATAATGGAATATGTCTTGGCCCTACACAAATGCCCTGACTGGTCATGGCCTGCTACTAACACTTTGCCAATGAGGCTTTGGGGTAAGACAATGACTGCATTATCAGTGGCGGATCTAGAATTTGAGAAGGGGGGTTTCAAGTCTTCTACTGCGCTGCTATAGTCAACTAGCTAGCCATGCCCACTTTTGTGTTTAATTTAAATTGAGAATTCAATGAAATTGAGTTGTTAGGGATGATGATTAATTTAGCTACTATCTACTTGGACTAACTGGGACTAGTCTACTAGCATGAATGGAAGCTTCATCCTCCTTGGATGCAGCTGATAAAATTGTTGCACCAATGCCTTCATTTGTGATGGTGAATTAAGTTTATCACAAATATCTCGATTCATTTTGATTAGGGATAAACCACTCAAACGAATAGCAGATGTTGTTGATCGGTGAGGAGTTTTGATTAGTTTCAGTTGACTGAAGCTTCTTTCACATTCACAGGTCGTAATTGGAAGAGTCAGTGCAAGGTGAAGGAGAACATGGATATTGGGAAAAGCTACTGGGTCACAGGCTTTGAACACGTCAATTAACTTCCCTGGAACTTCACAGCCAGGCTCATTCCACTTAGCTACCCACGTCCGATACTCTGTAGGCAACATTACAGCATGTGGTAAGTCATTCATGTAAAATTCAGCAGCTTCAGACAGCTCCTCAGGCATGCTAGCTTCAGGCATTAGTTCTGATGTGCTCGCAGTACACTGACTTGGCAAGAGCTGTAGGAGACCAACAGTGTTGATTGGAGTACTCAGTCTAGTAAACCTTTCCTCTAACTCCTCAATTAGATGAGACACAAATTCATTGTACAGAGTAATCCTAAAGTATTCCTCCGCTGAAGACGCTGGAACATTGTCACGATGTGTTTGCCGTGCACTTACCCTAGGCTGCTTCAATTCAAAGTCCTCTCCATGAAGACTCTTGGCAAGTTTGGTGGTCTCCTTAAAGATGGCACTGTATCTAGATGTGGCATCACTTCTCATGCTTTTCAAAGATGAAAGAACACGATTGACTTCCTTGTAAGCATATATAACATCTATTGCCTGCATTTGCAATTTCATAGTGAGACTACGAAGACATGAGAGACATTCTAAGAGGATTTTGAAGCTAGCCAAAAAAGTAGAGCACTCCAACTGATGGATAAACCCGTTGGCCTTCATTACTGTTTCTCCAACCCAATTCCAGTCAGTTCCTAAATCATCAAAACTATCAGGAGAAACCATTGCCTCCAATGTCATGTGAACAGCTGGAAGAAGTTCAAGGAACACTATATAGGAATCAATATGCTGAATCCACCGTGTTTTGCAGGAATCCTTCAGCTTCTTGGCATGTGCTTTTGGGCATACTATGTCAATAGCTCTATCCAAGAGACGTTGCCGTTTAGCTGAAAAGTGAAAAAATCGTGCCATTTCTCCAATGTAGGATTCAGTGTTTCTAAAAGCAGCAATTTTGCAAGATGAAACAACAGCAAGGTTTAACCTATGTGAAGCACAATGATGGTCTACAGCTAAGGGAGCAGCCTGACGTAAAATGGCGCTACAACCTGACCTAGCTCCAGCCATGTTGGAGGCACCATCAAAACATTGGCCTCTCATGTGTGATAGTGACAAACCCCACACAGTGAGTGAGTGGATTATGGCCTCAGCTAATGCTTTACCTGTAATTCGCTCAACTTCCACAAAGTCGACAAATACTTCCTTAACCATGCGATCATAAACATACCGAAATGAGATTGACAGTTGCTCCTTATTAGCAACATCTGCTAGCTCATCGGCTAGCACTGAATAATATTTTGCCTTCTCGATCTCAAGCAATATTTTAGATTGGATGTGTTTGCCTACTACAGAAATTAACTCATTCTGGATGGTTTTTGAAGTGTACCTGGCATTTTTGGGAGCATTTTGTAAGTGCTTTAACAACGTTTCATCAGTTTCTGCTCGAAACCTTACCAACTCAACAAAATTACCACGATTATCATGGTCACCTTGCTCTTCCCATTCAATCCGATCATCCCGATGCCCACGAAAAGCAAGACCCTGCTTTCCCAACAGCAAAACAATCTTAAAAAGAGACTCAATCACACATTGGTTGGCTTCAACCTGTTTTTGAGCTTGGCTATCAAGCCTGACATTAACTGCATGCGATGGTTGCTGATATGCAGTCAAGAATTCACTCATCTTAGCACAAGCTGTCAAGTGATAATCAAGCTTACCATGACTTTTCATTTTCTGTGTCTTATTTGTCCAAGATTTGAAGGGTTTGGTAACAAACTGACCAAGTGTATGACCACCAACCACTTTTGGAGCAAAAATTGCACATGCCCTACAAAAGACACCATCACAAAAGGTACTATAATGTATCCAGGGAAACTGTGCCAGCCATGATGGTTGAAACTGACGAAATGCACCTGAACCATATGGACGAGTTCGGGGATAAACAGATACATCAGAGTTTGGATCTTTGCTTAGGATACAGTATTTCTCTTCCCTGCTGAGGTCACGCAAGCTACCGCTCCTTAGATGTAATATTTTTCCAATATCACACTCAGTAGCAGATTCACTGATTTCAGCAGGCATAACCATAGATTCAACTCCTATACACACATCATGTAGTTGGTAGAAAATGTATTGGTTGTGATAAAGAGAGTAGCTACTGTACATTTATCAGTGTAGTTAGCTAGCTAGCTATGAATAATATATTATACATAATAGGTGTTAATAACAGCTCATGGCTTAGTCCAGTCACCTGGTAAATCACTCTCATCAGTATCATTATGAGTGCAGATCTGGGAGTCAGAGGCTGAGTTCAAGATTTCCTCTACTTGTACATCACCATCATCATCACAATCACTGGAAGCAGGCCCAGTCTCTGAACAGTCAGCTAGATTCAAAATTAGTTCACCAGCAGGGAGACTGAAGCTTACCTTGCGCTATTTTCTTGGAAAAGAAGGATGACAAGGAGCACTGCTTTCTTTTCATGATAGCTAGCTTATATCTACACTAAGTGCCAATTAATAGCAGAGCTAAAAAGTGCCATGTGGCAATTATATTGACCCCGCCCACAAATGATTGATATGCGATTGCATGCAGTAGTCGGAGTTAGTCTCGCGGGGCCAGACCCTTTACCCAACCGCTACGTTCTCCCAGCGTAGCGGTTGGGTCGGAGCATGCGAGCTGCGATCTCGAGACTTCTGACCTGAAGTGAGTTACTTTAGCTAAGTTACTAAAAGGGGGTTTCAATGGAAACCTTGGAAACCCCTCTAGATCCGCCACTGATTATTTAAGATGTCTTCAGATGCATCACGGTTACACAGCAACAAACCACTATCATAGAAATAACCCTTCTGATTGTTTTTCCCCCAGTTTCTACATTTGGTAAGGGACTCACAAGTGTTCTGTTCCTCACACAAGTCCTTACGACTGAAACCACCAATCTGAGCCGAAGGTAAATCTACCACATCCCTGTTTCCTTCACAAACCTCTGGTGATGTAGCTGATGACGTGGGTACATCTGACTGATCTCATATTTGTGCTACTGACTCGGGAGAGGAAGCCTGATGTGTTAATTCAGGGGGGGTTGCACTGGCATGCTGTTCCATCTCTTTGTCACTGCATTTCTTTGCCGCTTCACTTTCTCGCTGTGCCTGAAGTCGAGTCACTATGTGCACCTGCTTATCGGTACACTTGCAAGAGTTCATGAGAGACAACAAATCATCATCGTCAAAATCTCTACCAAGTAAAACACATGGGTTTTTGCTAAAGGGTGTCACTGCCATGGGGTAGGTTTTAGCAAACTCCTAACCTTAATAGTACCCCTGATTACCTTTAAATTTGAGGCCTTCCCTGCAAACCCTGTCAACGTAGTAATACCAATACCTGGTGTGTCACTATCAAGTAACGATTCAGACACTACTGTCATGTCAGCACCCGAATCTAGTTTAATATTAACAGGAGTATCATTCAATGTACCAGATAACGAGAAATTGGAATTATTAGAATGACTTGGCATGACTGTAAAGGAATCATCGTCAACCTGAGTTTGTGTAGATGCTACTCTCCCAACAGTGTGTTTCCGTTTTTCTTTTTCACCTTTTTCTCATGTCTTTTCTTTTGGAAGCATTGTACTGTTTTATGGCCACGTTTACCACAATAAGAACAAGTTGGTGTAACTTTGTCATTGTTACAGTCATCGGAGGTAGACTTAGAAGCATTCTCTTTATTAGGTTGGTCACCACCTGAACTAGTGTCCTGTTTTTCATGCTTGGAGGGCTGCTGACTGTGATCAGACTTGTGAAACTGACGCCTTTTGGGGTCAAAGTGAGATGCTTTGTCGTGTGGACCCGATTTGGTGAAATATCTCTGATTTCTTTTGAGAGAATGCGGATGTTCACCAATGTACATAGTAAAAGCATTAAAGAGACCTAAAGGTGTCTTATTTTTGTGGGATAACACTTTGTCAATACCATCAGGTGGAAGTGTAGAAGGTAACATACTAGCACATAGTTTATTAATTATCCCATCAACCTGGCTCTCATAGTCCCCTTCTAAAGGTGAGTGATCATATAGCTTTCTTAGTCTAAATGCTTTTTCTTTAAACCATCGAGATGGCTCATTAGAAGTTGGACCAATAGGTGCAAAATGCATCAAATTTTGGTGTAAACTAAACCCAGCACCAATAAGTACTTGTGCTTTAGCAACATCATAGGTAATATCCATCCCACCAGTAATATTTAGTAACACCTCTCTGTAAGAATCTTGAAGACCTGATCTTAATACATCTAATTTGTGTTTGTCAACAGTTATGCCCAATGAAATGAAAGCACACTCCACCCGCTCAAAATAAGCCAAAATTGCCTCACTATTTCCCATGCGTGGTAAGTCACTGGCTGCCTTCGCCTGTAGTTCTTTTCTGAGATTACAGTCTGCTTCCCATTGTTCTCTCTGGGCTCTCTCCCAAGCCTCTCGTTGTTGCTGTTCCTTTAATTTCTCCTGGGTTCTCGCATTTTTTTCAGCAGACAACTGTTGTTGGATTAGCTGATTTTGTTGCTGCATGGCCAGTAGAAGTTGCATGAGGGGTTCAGATGGAGTACTCATATCTGTCTTCAGAAGAATGCTGCGTTCTAGTCTGAGATCTGGTTACAATACGCGATGTGTAGGCCGTTGGCTGTGAGACTGGAGTAAAACTCTCCTTTTCACGATGAAGGTCGGATGAAGTAGTCTGATTGGGTGGGTTGACGTGAGTGGCAGAAGATTGCACCTGGGGAATCAATTCACTAATTGTGCAGTCTTCGCTTGCAGAATCTGATGCAGGTTGTACTGTCTGGTTATAGAAATGAAAAAAAAAAGAGATGATCACAAAAATTATGATCTAAAATTAACGATTATACAGAAAAATACATAAAATGTATACTTATCTATAGGAAATTTCATAGGAATGAGTTTGCAGTGGGTGATCCGACTTGTTACTTCTGTCGCTGTTTTGCTCAACTGCGAATTCTGTACTTCGTCTCCCAGATAACGATACCGCGAGATAAGTAGGACTGCGACGGCTCCAGGCAAGTTAAGAAACGACTCCCGACGGCTGACAGTGAACTTGCGTGAAACAGGTATGACTTCGGCGCGTGATCGTCCACTTCGAAACAGCGAGTCGATAACATTGCTGGCGTTCTAAATCGAGGTAAGCACGAGTTAGGTATAAGGCTCGACGGCTGATTGACTTTACCGCTGCCACCAATTGTTGGAGTTCCGAATGATAGGCTGCCACCAGAGTCAGCTTCGATCTTCGGAGGGGTTGTAGTTGAGGGCTGCCCTTGCTCTCCTAATTCTACGCCCAAAGGTTAACGAATTGTTTTAATAAGAATGAGGGAGGATCATTATACAAAACTATACAGGTGCGATAGGGTCGGGTAAATGTCAATGATCCTAAGTGTGAAGTTATGGAAATGGATAACAGAGAAAAAGGCTCTATAATACAATAATAATACTAACAATTATTTAAATGTTCAGAGCTGTGGGGAGGAGACAGTTCAATCAGTCTGGTCTTCCACCACAGGTCCTTTTGTTCCAAATACTTTGGGGTTACCAATCTGCATGGATTATCATGAATGCCTAGTGAAATTAATGATTCTGCCAATGGTTGACAATTCCCTTGATGCTATGATGTAAGAACAACAACAACAACAACAACACTTTCACACTCCCAACATTTCACGATTTTAACCATATAGGAATGAAATCGAATGATCTAGTATTTACAAACAACCTCTTATTAGCACACTAAGTTCACTATAATTATACTACAGACATTATGCAAACAGTAATAAAAAAACAGCACTACAGTGATGGCAAATTCCACACAACATAAGTTTAGTAAGTCACTTTTTTTGCATGTTCCAAGGATAATATAATTTAGAGCCTTCTCATTAGACTTCTGGTCTCATCCAGTTCTTCTACCACAGATTTGTCCTTTTTACCCCTTATTCGACAAAAAGCCTCATTCAAGCGACCTCCACACTTGGACATGAACTTATTAAACAGCACCTGAACATTTTCTCCCAGTAATCCCCAAAGAAAAATTGCCATCCAATACACTCCAGTAACAGACCATGCCAAGATGTTAACTGTTCTCACAATATCTCTATTTCGATGGTCGAAATTTACAATGATAATCATAAGGGTGATTGCTAAGCAAGGTAATGTCGATATCAGGATTGTTACTACCTCCAAATAGTTGTGTGGAGATATCCTATAGGGCTGAGCAGCGGCAACAGTTAGAGCAATCAAATTTAAGGCTATTATATAGTAGATGCTTAATTCCATGTAATTATAAATGTGCGATGCTAACGCAATCAGTAATATTCTAGTAAAAAAGTAGAAAGCAGAGAAGTACCTCATGTCGTATGGTTGAGTTTTATAACTCCCTTGGAATGCATCCATAAATACTCGTAGCACATGAGAATTCCATGTTAAGCTATTGAGAATCTTTTGGAAGCATCTGCATGGATAGATGAGTTGAAGTAGCATGGGAAAAACTACAAAAATTAAGGCTACAGCAATAGCTAGTATAGCATAGGGGAGATGTTGAGGTCCACAGAACTCAATGCTGGCATCAATATATAAGTACCTTTTGTTGAGTGCTTGTCCTTGCTCATTGTATACTTTTATGGAGGACAGAAGTGTGAGGGAAATTGTCAGAATCTTTACGCTAGATAGAGTGATAAAAGATGCAAATACTTCTACTAATGAGCTTTTGGGAGCATCATTGGAGTAGAAGTAATCTAGAATATACTTAACTGGCTTCCAAGCCAGTACAAGAATAATCACATTTTTATCATACATCTTGATTAAAATGTATGACATGAATATGAGAAAGAAAGGAAACAAAGCTATTACATAATCGATTGCAACAATGTGTAAGACACTGAATTGAGGGCCAAGACAATTTTGAGGATAGAAGTCTTGGTAAAAAGACAAATTTATAAGCTGCCGTAAAAATTTAAAAACCTTTATGCCAACAATTTCTTTGGAAGTAGCAGCACGAGTGTCAAACCAAGAGTTCATTGTTGTTTCAATAACAATGGAGGACAACAAAACCTGCATACAGAACACGACACCATTCAGTTTACTGCTAATAATAGGAATCTTTGCAGTGGCCAAGATAAAAAATAATGCCCCCATTGGTATGAGAGTGGCAGCAAGATGCTTTAGTAAGTTACCAGCGATATTCTGGTTAGTGCAAGGAATGCACTTGGATAGACGGTTAGCGTTGAGGTCTAGCCCAAATCCCTCCTTACAATGGCCACAAAACCTTCCCACTTTATTGGTCACAAATGATCCCGCACTTTGGCTGCACATGTCTAGGTTAAACTGGTTGCCATCAGCTACAGAATATCTTTTCAGTCTAATAAGGGTTCGTTTGACATTGAAGCATGTAGTCAGGCAATATCCCAGCTGTGTCTGATCAGCTTCTTTGTCATAATACATGCAGTAACATCGTGGTATCTTGATAATAGTGGAATTGTCGGCACATGATACTGATAAATGATAGTCAGCTCCACATTGCCAAGAGTTGTTGACTCTTTGAGACCATATTGGACGATCAGTATTTAGAGACTGTCCAGCTAGGTCCAACTCTCCTACTGCTGTAATAAATAAACTAATAAATTTAACCAATCTAATGAAAAGTTTGTGGTCCATTTTGTTGCACTAACTGCTTAACTTTTTCATTCACCATATAAACTAAAGTCAGTTTTTAAACAGGAAATTTTGAAATCAATCACCAGTCTTCATGTCTGCCAGAATGTGCTCTGAATCATTAAGTTTCAGTATGCAGAATTAGTAAACAAATAGTTTCCGCCTAAAGAATATTATTATCATCATTAAAGGTCTCATTTAAACTGAGATTATGTCATGTAGTTCTAAACATATTGTATTGAATCTAGGGTCTTGAAAGTGAAAGATCACATATTAAAAACTATTTTGTTTGTGTTGTTCCATCTTATCTCACTTAATCTACTATTAGATATGAATAGATTGCAGTGATGTGATCAGTTTGTAGTGATACAGTCACTGCATTATTAGAACTGAATGCAACTATTACACAGTGTCATATTATTCTTATTTCTAATTGTGTTTACCAGTTTATATTTTACATTATGGTTTTGTTTCTCAGTGTATTTTCCCATGTTTATTTTATCTTATTTCTTATTATATTCAAACTTTGTGTTCATTTACATTTGTATACATTTATTCAAATACCTTCTTCCCAACTTGTATTACATTCCTACCTCTAGTTATATACACCAGTTTTTCCTCATATCATTTCAATTGTTGTATTTTCTGCCTTGTTTAAAGATTTAACTCTTTACATTCCTTAAGAGTTAACCCTCCAGGTGATTGGGCAGCCCCAGCAACTCTGGTGGCAGCTTACTCTCAAGTATTCAGTTAATCCTGATTAACTTCGATCCTGTGGCCTTCAGTTAACCCTGACTGACCCGGTTCCCTCACACAGTTGAACAACATAATATGTACTATAATTGAATCTAACAATGTTTATAAGTTCATTATAACCAGTATCTGGTCCAGGACTTTATTGCCTAGCATCACAATCTGTTATAGAGTTAAAATTTGATGTGCTTTATTATCTAGTATCTTATTGTGCTTGGACATATTGCATGCTAGTTGACAATCAAAGTCTAATCAAAGCTTAATTTTTTAATGGATATCGATAAGAATGGGGAGAGGGTGTGTGTGTGTGTGTGTGGGAGATTAGAGTTCCCACGAGCTTATTGACCTTCTGGCTAAGGAAGGCTAGAATAAGTTCCCATAACAGAGATTAATCAGTTCTATCAGGAACTATTTCTGTTTGTTTATTTTGTTTTCATTTGATGTGTAGGTGTAGCAGAGATCAGAAGATAGATATCATTTATACAAGGAGCATGTTTGCTATGCAGTGAGACATCAGCTCTGTGTGGAGCATAACTTACGCATAATTACAAAGCAGATATCCACACACTCTAACAGAGTAATGAGGAAACTTGCAATTTACTTTCAGCATGTATAGCAATTTAGTCTTCTATAAGTCAGTTTTTTTGACTAATTTACAATTATCTTTATTATCCTTAACACATTATTGATTCAGCTTAGATACATAATACAGTAGTAATAGGATTATATTTATATATATATAGGTCCATATATGTTTGGGGGTGATGGATTATCACGTCAAAGATTCTCGTTCCACCTGGTCTATGTGGGCGAGTGATATTTCCTTGTATCAGTCAGGCGTAACTCTGACTGTTAGTCGAACCCTCGGAAATTAACAACCAAAGAATAAAGTTCTTAACTATGACACAAAGGTTATAATTAAGAAACACACATCAAGAAGACTACAAGGACAAGAAATAGCTGAAGACAAGAAGTCTTTTACAAAAAGAAATAAAGAAAGGGGATTTACAGGATTCAAGCACAAAAAAGAAAGAGATAGATAATGACTGAGGTTGACAGTGTACACAGAAATGGAAAAATAAACTGAACCTAACTATAAAGTGTGTGTGAGTGAAACATATAATAGAAGAAGGGTAAATGTGAGGGGAGGATTTCATGTCGACTAATCAGATAGTGCCATGAAGGCGAGCACAGGGTCTTGGTAGGGGGAGTGAGAAAGAACGCTAATTGCATGAGAAAGATATATGACTGTGTATAGGTGCAAATGGAGTGTTGTGTATGGTGTGTTCACGACAGTTCACAGTTTATTTGGCAGGGCCCAAACTATATATATATACATATTTATATATAATATATATATATATAATATATAATATAAATTTATTGCATAAGTTAGCATGCAACATGGGGAGATTTTTTATGAGCATATGTAAGTATTTTCAGTGAGTGAAATACAAGTGTGAGAGTGAATTGTAATCCATATGTTGTACTTGAGTATACTATAAATTGTTTATAATACATTGGATTTCAAAACAACAGCTTTCTCCTGCTTTACCTAACATTTTCCTCTTTGCTTTTAATGTTTCGGCAACACCCTTGAAACTCCTTGTCCATCAAAATGAAATACTCTTTTTCACAATCATGTATGTGCCTATACAAGCTTCTTGAGAGAAGATTAGTCACCAGAAGTGAATGAGTGAGTTGAGAGCACTTCAACAATTTGTCAGGAACTTTGCTCATGCAAGTAACCTAAAGGGTTAAGACAACCACACTATGATATTATAATTGTTTTTTATACAGTTTGTTCCAATTGTATGGAGTCTGTATTATGAGTCCAACTGGACAAAGTGAACATTAGTTTTTTTCTATCATTATTTTGTATTCTAGCTATAAATAAAGTTAAAATAACTGAATGGAATGAAATAGAATTCAAAAATTTATCCTATACTGCTTTGTTTGGACAATACTTTTTCACATCAGAGACTGAGATATCATGGTACATTAACAATAGCTTCATTGATCCTGACAATTCATATTACAAGTTGGAAACTGATTGTCTTAATTCACTCTTAAGGTGGGCTGCCAATCAGCCCAAGAGCAATGGCTTGTACTCATTAAAACATGAATTACTGGATTTGAATGACTCATTTTATGTTGGTATGTTGAAAATAATGAGTTACAAATAACATAAATACAACACTGGTGCTTGTATAATATCTCAATTAAATCATTACATTTTAGTAAATTGTTTGCAGTGTCTAAATAATGATGGCTCACTGAACTATATGATGAAGATAGAAGTGACTGCTATCTATAAATTACCCTTCCATAGTTGTTCCATAGTTATTAGACTAATTGCTTGATTAATTTGATTGTATTTATTTACTACTTTAATAGTGGAAGAAGGCACTCCATATTACTCCCCACAAAATTATTCAGGACTTCGATACAATAAAGGCCCCAATTCTGGAACTGGATATTTAATTAGATCATATATTGCTCAGCAAATCAAAGAGAATTGTCACATAGTCATACCGGTTATTGTTCTTATAGTCTTAGGAGGAGTGTTTTGTCACATCCTTCAAGTAGTAGTTGTGTTATTGTACAAGAACTAATTATAGAAACAAAATGGATCAGAAGCCTGGGAAGAAGCCAACAAAATTTACCAGGTATTAATTCATGTAGCTAGAAACTATAATATTTAGTAGGTAAATTATATATTATTAACAATTAAACAATGAATGTCTCTCTGTTAGTCTCTATTCTCTTTCTTTTCTATTGCTTCCCCTACTGCTCATTCTGTCACTGCTCTGGCCTGTTTGAGGCTGGTGATGCAATTCATATGGTGTAGGTAAGCATTTAAATGAACAGAACAAGTGGTTGCGGTGCAAGTAAACTGAGTATGTTACACAACTAACAAATTGTCCTTATGTAAATTATTATATAGATTGCTATTTGGCCTATAAATTAACACTAGCTAAATCCAAAATATATTTAGAAGTTCAATTAACCAGTTCACTTCATATTAAAATTTTTCTAACAATTATAATATATCAAATAACTTGTTGTGGTGTCCTGGTTTAAATTACCCGATGTGATATTCTTGTTTATGTAGAGCCCATCGAAGAGTGGCACCAATGCCAACAGCAAAGCCAGTTGTAACTGCACGTGCCATTAATGAACATGTAGTAATTAATATGGAATAACTTTTTATTGTTAGTTTAAATTAAAATTTAATTAACTAAGTGAAGGACTGAAGTTTTAGACACTTAGCTAACTATATCAATCTGCATATACACATGTACCAATGGAGGCCCGTGATAAGGACACACATGAAATTGACAATTATGTGCTCTCATAGTTAGTACCTTAAGTGAAGTCAAAAGTATAAATAAATACAACAGAATATAACTTATCACCTTGGTGCAATAAAAAGTAAACAAAATGTGTTGAGTTCAAATGGACTCGCTATTCACTTTACAAGCTTTTTCTTTATATCAATGGTAGTGTTCAGCACTGCAAAATGACTGCCTTTAGAGATATTGCTGCAAAACAGAAATTTTAAGCTATCACTTGAGCTTTAAACCTGGTTTGTGAAACCGTCTTCTAGGAGTACACAGTATTCAACAAGTATGGTGGACAGCATCCAGATGACCGGTGTAAATGCAGTACACTCCGACACACACACTGCTGATACTCATAGTGTTGTTGTCTTAACCCTTTAGGTTACTTGCATGAGCAAAGTTCCAGACAAATTGTTGAAGTGCTCTCAACTCATGTATATCCAATGTAAAAATCCTTGGTCACTGCATTCAAGAGTAACACTGGAATTCAGTGGTGCCCTAATCACTTTCTCTTTTAACAATCCATTATTCATGCCATTGACAAATAACCTGACCTTGGGTCTTTCTAAATACGTAAATTAACATCCCATATGGTCAAAACTGAAATGACTATATATTTACATGGACTCTCAAAGCTCCATTTATTACAGTTCATAATTTGCTACTTTATTATAACATATTTATTTCCATACATGAGGGTATTAATAGTAACTTGTCTTAATCAGCATAGGATGATGTATATAATTAACTTCTAGTTCATACATCCTCTTGATTGTGGTTGTTGACTACTATATTATAATAATTGTAGTAATGTATATAATCAATATTTACATCCACAACTTTTGCTATTGTCGTACAGCAGTATCAAATTTTCTAATCTAAGTAGCCAATATAAGAAGTTCGCTCTGTGCTATTTACATAATGAGGTTTTTAAGACAAAAATTGATAGCATAAACACATTTAAGAATAGTTGAGTACATAGACATTCCTCTCATATTTTTTAAAATACCTTACAAATACCAGGTGGGGTTCAACATTTCTGCCCGTTATTGCATTAAAATTGTAATTTATATTATGTAAAACTCTAGCTAGTAGCAATACAACATTACTTGAAGTACATAATGCTGTTATTGAAGTTCTTGCTATTTGTGCACTAGTACAAGCTAATGTCTTTTTTTTTTTTTTTTTTTTGCACTTCAAATTTAACTTACCTCCAACAACCAGCTGAGCCAGCTTTGATGATCCAGTCACATCAGTTGTTATACAATAATAATATCCTTCATCTGTAATTCAACATTTTTGACACGAAGTCTGCTTGATATCTAAGTATTATAAACACATTAGCTCATTATGCTATTTAGATTATCATTTTAACAATACATTTCTTTGATACATTTTTTTCACGTGTTCTTATCACTGTGGTGGACAGACTCTTAATCTGTTATTGTTTTTGTTGTTGTTGTTGATTTATTTTTTGTTGTTGCTCCTTTTCCTGCTATAGACTGCAAAAAGTATAGACTGCAAAAAGTATACGCTGCCTATGTTTAAGCAGATTTAATCGCTAGGTTATAATGTTGAACTTACATAGAAATTGCCATTTTTCAGAGGAACCACACTTTGCACGATACTTGTCCTTGATACATGAGGCAATGTTGCGTTTGCTTTCTGCCACAATAGTCCAGTGTTATTGTTAACACTGATAACAGCACAATAGAATGAGGTCGGCTCATTCACTTTAACGAATTTTCCATTAGGAAAATCAAGAAATTCTACAGCACCATCTGATGCTAAGAACACATATACACAATATAAGTACCCGTAATTGACCAAGGATTTCTATATAATCTATTCAAAGTACTTTTCACTTAGCTATATACTAGTTAAAACTATTTCCAGTTACTACTTAGGTTACTAATCCATCTCCATATGTTCAGGACAGCCAGGAGATCAGCCCTGAACAATCAAGAACTCGTCACTCCAATAGAACTATTATCACCTTACCGAACAATATTACATACATAATGATATTCATATATAACCACTGTATCTTGTATCATTATCACTGCATAAATGTAATGTAGTAGTGTATGCAAACATTGATCCGAGTTAACCCTAATAAGATTACAACCGTGCGTTACGCCTATACAAGATTCTTTGGTAGGGTCTACAACGACGGCATAGTATCCGTCTTCCCTGCCCTAGACTTGTGCGGCGCATCACTTTAATTGAATTAGGCAAGACTTGGGTCGATCTGGTCCTTTGAAGCTCGAGGAAGTTACGCCCCTCGAACATTGGTCCTTCGAGCCGGATCACTTCACATCGCGAAGAAGGAAGACTACCAGCCAGGCTCTACCACTAACGACTTCCGCAAGTCTACAACTACGCGTTCATCACGACTCCGAAGTCCAGAACGCCCCGCCTACATCCCGGATCTCCCGCCAAAGTCGAAGTCCGGACGCAACACCAACATCCGCCAGAATTTGCAGTTTTGTCACGCGTGGGCTTGGAGTCTTTCTCGGGTCTAGGGCATAAAATTCTTAAGATTTCACTTGTCAAAAGATTCACCTTTTGCCTAAACCCGGGAACTCCTGGTCTTACAAATGACAGAATTGGAGAAAATTGAGGCACTAGGCAGCCTGGATGTGATCAAGGCCAAACGTGCCCACCGACGAGGTCGTATAACACGCCTCCGAGGTAAGATAGAAGCCCTCATTTCGGAACCTCTACGCAATCTTCAGCTGGAGGAACTTGAAGCAGTGAAGGCTGAACTAGAGAGAGAAATAAAGTTTCACGTTGCTCTACAATCTCGCTTTGAGACGCTACTTGAGGAAAACAATACAGTCCCCCAAACAGAGCTAGATAGCGAGTATGAAGCAGCAACCGAACTCAGTGATCAGCACGGTCTGCTCACTCAGAGACTCAAGAGCAGGATCAAGCACTGTGGACAGTATTATAGAGCTCTCTACCTTCAAGATGAGGCAGAAGAAATTCTTCGAAACACAGACACCCTGTTCAGCACTACAGATTATGATGAGCTCATCAAGAGCATTGCATCTTATCTCCAAGACACTATGTCTCTTGCAGACAACGAGGATTTCGCTGTAATACGTCGGAAGGTGAAGGATTGCCGTGATCAACTCCGAACAGCCAAGCACAGAAGCAGCAAGTCCTCTTCTGCCAGCAGATCAACGCCCCCACCGGTAGCTGATCCCATTGGGTCTCTTCTCAAAGTTGACCTCCCCTCCTTTTCTGGAGAGCCCACTCAGTGGCGCAGTTTCATCACCATATTCCAGTCCATTGTGGACAAACATGGAAGACACTTAACTGATCCAGAAAAATGCTCCCTCCTCATGAAGCATGTCAAGCTAGAGGATGCTAAAAGAACCGTACTTCGGAAAAGTCAGCAAGAAGACGGCTTCAAGGGTGCGGTCCAGGAGCTTGAGGATACATTTGGAAGTCCGAGTATCGTATATCGTTACGTTGTGGAACGACTACTCAAGGAAGAAGCCTATGATTACGATCGAGATAGTATCCGTCGATTACGCGAACGTGGACTGCAAGGCCTACAAGACTTGGAAGCCATTGAGGCATCTACGCTCTCCCAGTTTCTGGTTGTCCTGTTCAGCCGGACTTTCTCCAACAAACTCAAGGAGGAGTGGGCAAGAAGGAAGAACCCTGATGTTCCTATTCCTACCTTCGAAGACATGATGAAGACTCTGGGAAAGTTGGAGAACGACGTGGATGTGCCAGCCCATGCCGCGAAGTCGTCATCTGCCGACAAACCCAAGACTTCAATCTTCAAGACGTCAACCTCTGACTCTGTCCAGAAGAAGAACTCTACTACCAAATCTCAGTCTAGAACTCAGTGCACTCTTTGCCATGAGTTTCATGCACTCTATCGATGCCCAGTATTTGCGTCCTATGATGTTGAGAAACGATGGAAACATGTCAAGGAACAGAAAGGTTGCACCAACTGTCTCCTGTTCTCGCACTCCCATAGCAGCTGCCCATCTTCCTATAATTGCAAACATTGCCACGGTCGGCACAACACTCTTTTGCATCGGGAAGAAACTCCAGCCAAAACTACCAATGGCTTCATTGCCACTTCGTCATCTACCCCTACAACACCAGAAGCCGAAGCAATTCAGCCTCCAGACATCACCTTCCTCAACACAGCCATGGTCACTGCAACCAACGGCTCAAGATCCTGCATGGCTCGCATAGCCATCGACACTGGAGCAACATCCTCGCTCATTTCTGAAGCCCTTGCTTCTCATCTCCAGGTGAAAAGACATCCCCATCGACTCGCCATAGAAGGAGCATGCGGCAATGGAGTGAGCAAGCACTACGTCCAAGTGACCTTCCAATCGAATGTGGACTCTAAGAGAAGCACGACCGTCAGACTGTCAGTGATTCCTAAGCTTCCGTCTGCCCATCCTCCACTCAGGAAGGAGGATATCGCTGCCAATCCACATGTCAGGGACTTGCCATTGGCTGACCCCGACTTTGGTGGCCCACTCGATGCTCTCATCGGGGGCATGGACAGCTGGAAGTGCTTCACAGGTTCTTTCAAATATCACCCAGAGCCTGATATAATCATATCTCCAACCATCTTTGGCTGGACAATTGCGGGTCAGCAAGACTACACACCTCCTACGTCCGTCCTGAAGGTTCACCTGAAGGAGGATTCACTACAGCAAGCTCTTCAGAAGCTATGGGAACTCGATCAACTCCCAGACACTCTTAAACTTGATCTTGCCGACGAAGCTGTTGTACATCACTTCGAGGACACCCACTCAATTCAATCAAATGGACGGTACGTGGTTCGCCTCCCAAGGAAAACTGATGCTCCTGAATTAGGCACTTCAAGGCACATTGCTCACCGAAGATTTCTTCAAAATGAGAAGTCTATGGAAAGGAAAGGCAAGCTGCAAGACTTCAATCTGGCTATGCAAGAATACCTCAACCTTCAGCATGCAGAGCTTGTACCCCATGATGAACTTGATCTTCCATCTTATTACTTGCCTGTGCACGGGGTTTTCAAGGAGACCTCATCGACCACAAAACTCCGTCCTGTCTTTGACGCCTCTGCACGGTCCAGCAATGGCACATCACTCAATGACACCTTGGAGACTGGGCCCAATTTATATCCCCTTCTCACTGACGTCCTAATTCGTTTCCGTGTGCATAAGATAGGTTTCTCTTCGGACATCTCCAAAATGTTCCGGGAAATAGTGCTGCACCAGAGCGAGAGGGATTCACACAGATTTCTCATCAGATGTCCAGACAACCAGATTCGAGATCATCGCATGTTACGACTCACCTTTGGAGTCAAGTCTTCACCGTTCCTGGCCACCAAGGTGATCCAACATCTCGCTCAGAAACACAAGTCTACTCATCCTCTGGCAAGCTCAGCAATCCTCAATGATTTTTATGTGGATGACTACCTTGCTGGAGCCTCCACTGTTCAAGAAGCTCAACAACTTCGAGAGCAACTCTGCAAACTTCTCAAGATTGCAGGCATGAACCTCCGCAAATGGAGAACAAGTAGTTCAGAGTTCCGTGATTCCATTCCTGTCGAACTCATCGAGACCGAGGACTTGCAACTCCCCATCTCCAAAGATACTCCCAAAGCACTTGGGATACATTGGGAAGTCAGCAGTGATGTCTTACGCATTTCCGTTCCTACTCTCAAGCTTGAACCTGAAAACAAGACCACCAAGAGACAAATCGCATCATTATCAGCAAAAGTCTTTGATGTTCTAGGACTTTTTGCTCCATTCGTCATACGGGCCAAGATGCTCCTTCAACGTCTTTGGCAACTTCAGCTCTCTTGGGACCAAGCAGTTCCGGATGATGCTCAACAGACCTGGCAAGAATGGATAGATGATCTACCACTCATTGCCAGCCACTCCATCTCCAGGAGATACACCCTCAATGACAAGACGGTACAGTATACGTCTTTACATGGTTTTTCGGATGCCTCTAATCGAGCTTACGGTGCAGTAGTCTACCTACGCCAAGTCCATGAAGATACCTCTGTTTCGGTCTCGCTCGTATTTGCTAAAGCTAGAGTCTCGCCTCTCAAGACCATCACGATTCCACGAGCCGAACTTTTAGCAGCTCACATGCTGGCCAAAGTACTCACATACGTTGCGAATCTACTACATGTTCCAAAAGATCGTCTCTATGCCTGGACAGACTCCACTATAGTCCTGTGTTGGCTGTCAAAGTCTCCGGCATCCCTCAAGACTTTTGTTTCACACAGAATTGCTGCCATCAAAGAACTCCTCCCTGGCAAGTATTGGCGACACGTTCCAACACAAGACAATCCGGCAGATCTGGTCAGTAGAGGCGCTTCGGCAAGTCGACTCCTAGAGTCCGCTCTCTGGTGGAAAGGTCCGAAATGGCTACTAACTCAACCCCAGTCTTGGCCTTCTCAGAACTTCAGCAATCCAAAGTTCGTACCAGAAGCACTTACTTCTACAAGCCTCCTGGCAACGACTTCAACTTCTCAAACAGAAGAGTTCTGGAGTTCCTTTTCTTCTTTTGAGCATCTGGTCAGAGTCTACTCGTGGGTCTACAGATTCCTAGATAATGCAAGGAAAACTCGAGGCAAACGACTTCTACAACCTCACCTCTCCACACAAGAGTGTCGTCAGACAAGAAACATACTCCTGCGAATGGCCCAGAAGCAATCCTACCCAGAAGCATTCACAGCCTGTGGTAAAGGAAACAATCTTCCCATATCCCATCCATTAGCAAAGTTCAACGTCGCAGTGAACGAGGACAAACTTCTCACAGTAACAGGCAGAGTTAGAGACTACAGAATGACCCGGCAACCCAAAGTGTTGGTTCCTCTTTCTCTCAGTTCCAGCATCACTCGTCTCTACCTGAACACTCTTCACAAGACATATCTCCACGCTGGAGTCGCGACCTTGATGTCCATCATTGGCGACAAACATTATATACCTGCTCTCAGGAACTATCTGAAGAAGCTGAGCAAACAATGCTCCTTTTGTCAGCGTGCATACGACAGAGGCACTCAACAACAGATGGGCTTACTACCTGCAGTTCGAACGACTCCTGCTCCTCCCTTTGACAACAGCGGAGTGGACTTTGCAGGCCCATTCCAAGTTCGCCAAGGACATACCAGACGACCCGTACTTCTCAAAGCATATGCTTGCATTTTTGTATGCCTGTCGACGAAAGCTGTACACATAGAGTTGTGCGCGAATTTATCCTCAGATGAATTCATGGCAGCCCTGAAACGATTTTGTGCCAGACGTGGATGCCCCTCCAAGATCTTCTCGGACAACGGCTCCAATTTTGTAGGAGCCTACAACGAGATCCAGGAACTCAGAAACCTCACCACTCAATCGAAACAAGCAATCTCCCACTACTGCTCGCAGTCAAACATCGAATGGAGCTTCATACCTCCAAGGACACCTCACTTTGGCGGCATTTGGGAGGCCAGCGTCAAATCGATGAAAACACTCCTCCGAAAGCTGGTCACTCCCCATCCA
>WLWD01000666.1_pt1 | contig 133380 bp, 89 predicted proteins | sample 6712731 | NCBI WGS metagenome assembly WLWD01 (sample SAMN12718690, study PRJNA576275) | sponge metagenome | isolation source: marine sponge | host: Mycale hentscheli | place: New Zealand: South Island, Marlborough, Capsize Point | collected 2014-11-01
TGGTCATACCTTCAAATCATTCTCAGAGAAGAGCACTATTGAACCCGTGGTCAAACCAGCAACAACAATAGATGGTGAAAAATATCTAAATAGTGAGAGAGAAAAATTTCTATGAGTTTTTGTGATTTGTTCCAACTTGAACTAACTAAATCGTCATTGAAAATCAAACTGTAAATATTTATCGAAAAATGTGAAAATCATTTTTCTATCTAATACCATATTATATTAAATTAAACGTGGGTTTGTCTTACCTAAAATAGCTTAAAGATACAACCCCACCATCAACTGATTTCATATTATGTACATTGCTCTTATCTTCTGCATCGTACACCAGAATATCACCAGACATTGAACCCAATACCACATGTGTATTATTTACAGCCACAATAGAAGAAATAAAATATTTTTCCGGCAAAAATTTTCCCTGTGAAGAAGAAAAAAAGTCAAAATTTGAAATTAGTTACACACACAGCTTACCACTTGCTGATTGTTGTTGAAATTAAAGATAGATAACTGCAAAACGATAAAATAAAAAAATAAATAAAGGAAAAACCTTAAATTGCCACTTTTTTCAAACAAAAGCCAAATATTTGATTACCATAGAGCGCTGTGACAATGTGCTCAATGCCCATATCTCTATATTTTCAGAGCCATTCTCTTCTGAAATAACCTGAAATAAAGTACAACAATTATTAATAGTGTTGTGACAAAAAAAAAACACACACACAACTTCATTGTCAACTGTTGGCTGCTGCAAACAAACTGTAAGCCTGTTTGTACCCATCTACCAAAATAAAACAACAACGAAAAACAAAGTAGTAGCTTGCTTTACTTCTAGTTGAATCTGCTGTTCCTATTGTATGTACAGTAGGCGCCAAAAAAAAGTTCCGAATTCCGTCCCGTAAAACGCCCGTGGAACGGTAGTCTTTTTACCGTAGTTTTTATCGTTGCGTTCCGTACCGTTTTGATTAAACGGCCGACACCGTTTACTAAAACGGTGAAGCATTTCCGTCGATTCACAGATATTTTCTAGCTAGAAACTCTTCTTATAGCTATATCAGCAAGCTAAGGCCTTATATCGACCATTAAACGCTACGGGGATAGTGAAAAAAAGCTCGTACAAAATTTTCACTTGCTTCAATAAAGTTGCAGACCGAAATTCCGATGGGCACAGAGCTATAACAGGGTCCGCACTTCGTAGATCTTCTGTTAGCTACCGATGGACCTCCAGTAGTAAAAAATCTAAGCCGGAGAAGGCCCTAACTTCGGGAAAACGTCGATACTGTGCGGTGGTCGAACTAACAATTCTCCGCGAGACAACTTCGAATAGGACGGCTTCAAAAATTTTTAACCCGAAAAGCTCCGCCTCTGGAGCCTATAAACAAAAAATCGGAACGTTTTATTGGATAAACGATTTTTTATATTTCTTTGAGCGAGACATACGGTGAACGAGAAAGATTAAAACGGTAACGCGGTCGAACGGAACGGCCGTTTTTAACAAACGGCGTACCGTTTTTCCCCCGTTTTTTTAATCGTGCAACGGCCGTTCTACGGAACGGAATTCGGAATTTTTCTGTGTCTCCTACTGTATATTGTATCTGTAATAGCTGGACACCATGACCACAGTATTTTAAGTTCTACGTTGATGACCAAGTAGTAACAATTTGCACTTATAAATTAAAGATATAATAATCACAAACCAGTATTATTTATAATCCACAATAGATTGTCTCACCCTTGTAGCAAAAGCATCTACACGAACGTCTCTTTCCACTGTAAAATACTTTTTTAACGACAAGAACTCAGAATTGCATAGACGATCAAAAATATCTCTCATCGATGGCCTTTCTGTTGGTATGTACTGTAAACAATGATTGATAACATCCTGCATGTCCGGCCAAGATGAGCAGCCGTACTGATCAATATTGTCAATTGGACGTCCCTAATGTAACATGTGATATAATGTATGCTTATTAAATGAGTATATCTGACTACTCAGTATTTATGTATTTTCATTCTAAATACAGAGTTAATGATAGTCCTATAGCAATAATAATATAAATTAGGACATGATCATTCATTCAATACAAATTATTTATACATAGCATACCTCAGCAATAAATTTGTCAATTTCAAAGCCAGCATTCAACTCTTCAAATGGCTTATGCCCTTCAGTTATTAATTCAAACATCATTAGTCCATAGGAATACACATCCACCTGCATTACAATATCATCATGGGTAAACATAAACAACAATATTATCGTGGGTAAACGTAAACAACAATATCATTGTGGGTGAACATGAAAAACAATATCATCGTGGGTGAACATGAACAACAATATCATCGTGGGTAAACATGAACAACAATATCATCGTGGGTGAACATGAACAACAACATCATCGTGGGTAAACATGAACAATAAGATCATCGTGGGTAAACATGAACAACAATATCATCGTGGGTAAACATAAACAACAATATCATTGTGGGTAAACATGAACAACAATATCATCATGGGTAAACACATATATCCAAGTATCCTATACAAGAAAGTTAACAACAATTTGTGTTATGATACTCAGAGAGTTGATAGGCAATTTTGAGGTTTTATGCATGCCAGTTTTGGTAAAAAATGGTAATGTTGCATTATTTATACTACTAAAAACCCGACCATTGAGAGTGTGATAGTGTGTGTGTCCATGAGTAAACTTAGTATAATACACTGAAATTACTGAAATAATTCTTTAGTGAATTATACGTACCCCAATTTCCAAATTCAAAGTACACTAATCAAAACTACCTTCTCATAATATGGCATATTACTCGATGATGAGATTAATAATTCTGGTGCTCTATATCCTGGGGTTCCAACTGATTGTGTTAGTCCTGCTGGAGTAGCATAGCAAGCTATCCCAAAATCTGAAAGTTTTGCATTTATCTATAAGAGAATAACACAATAAGTATTTGAATAAGAAACTAAATTTTTATCATTATTTTTTAACTAGCAACATTTGTTATGAACATCCAATTGTCACAACTTGAAGTAAACGAATATGAATTTAATTGGTAAATAAGAAGAGTAAGTGAGAACGTAGTATTAACAAGGGCGGGGGCTGTCACCAAAAATAAATAATTTTTTTTTTCATTTTTTGACTTTTTATTTTATATTTTTATTCTGTAGGTTGAAGCTTTCTGAAGCTGTGCCCAAAGTTTCAGATCAATTGGACTGTGGGACCGCCCACCATGTAGAGAAAGGAATGCATTGATGGAGTCAAGAACATAAACAGTAGCCCATGAGAACATAAACATATGTCATAGAATTATCTTAGTAATTAGTGTAGATTATGTTCCTAATGCCATCCATTGTGTTTCACCCTCCCTGGTAGTTGGGTTATTTAAACAGTGGCCCAGCTGCAAGGGTTCGATGTTGAGTTTTGTGAAAGTCCTCAAGCAAGAGTTCTATGCAATCAGAGAAGAAGCTCGGTTGTCTCCTTAAGGTAAGACTAGGGTCAGCCTATCTAGGGCTTTCTGAGGCGATTACTGAGAGCATAGCTCAATACAACGCTGAAAAACTTCTCCCCTCAACTCCTGGTGGCAGTGTGTGAACCTACCCCCACATGGACATTTCTTTATTTATTGATATATTTTTTTGTCATCCATCCTTACAGTACTCGCACCGCCCGGGAAGAACCCAATCTTTATGTTTTTACCGTTACCGTTTGTGTAGCGCGTCTTCGTCATTCCTCGTTTACAACTATGGCTCATTATAGTTGAAAATAAAGCACACAGGAAGAGCTATTCAACCACATAAACTGCACTCCAATTGGGGCAAGTGTGAGTGAATGCGCACGCGGAGCAGTACTTACTTTTTTAATGAACTTCGCACGAGTGTTGTATCGTTTCTCCTAACTTTCCAGTCCTACCTGGCATTATGGGAGGCGAAAAAGGAGCTAGAAAGCATTCCCGAAGCTTTCACAGAACCCTGTTTCGAAGGAAGACTACAGTGGAGTCCAACACTTGGACTGGTGGACCCCACCTTCGGTTAGTAAGCTAAAATTAATGGCGGCTCATTAGGGTTTCTAGGGGGCGCTCTACTACTGTATTGCATCGTAGAGGTAGTGAATCCTTTCCTTTCAGGAACTGTCAGAATAGGCAAGCCTAAGTATGATTTGCTTTATTGGGCAGTTTAGTGGTGTTTTTAGAGCTGCTTGATTACTAACCTGGGCATTCCCTAACAGTTTCAGAGAACAACAGTGAAAGGCAGGAGTTATTTTCTTGTGTATCTACAGCAGCCAATGGTTCCACCACACAGTTTCACAAAGGAGAGCTATTGAAGGTACTACTTATGCACCAGAGTTGCTCTTAGAAGATGAAAATTTAGTACTAAATGTGTCGAAAAGAAGAGCAACCTAAGAGTCAACGATAAGTTAGGGTGCTTTTTTTGAGGCAATCATGAGGCACAAGACCCTTTAAATTTGAGCTTAATACTATGTACAATAGCTTCTACATTCATGTGTATCTGTTTATTTAAGCTCTTGTGTAGGGACCTGTGTTTACAATGTAACATATGCTTCATTTTCATTATCAGCTGGAATAACTTGTTTTGTGGTTTTCCGCAAATAATCTCAAAAGTGAAACAGTAAATCTGCCAAAAATCACAACTTCTCTCACTATTTTTTTTACAGAAATGTTTTTATATCATCTGAAAGCTCATTATTACTCACTTTAAAAAAATTTTTTTTGGTTGCGTTATTGATGTTGTTGTTTTTTCAAATTTTCATCAAAACTGCCATTTTTTACAAAAAAAAAATGTTTAGAAAAATCTGGTAATTCACTTTGTAAACAAGATATTAAAGAATGTGTGTGTGAAGTTTGAAGTCTTGACGTTGAAGTAGGAGGGGTTTAGTTTCGCAGGGGTGGGTAAGGGTATTCTTGACGTTGACGCCTTAGAATTTTGGTGGGTGTGGTTTTCTGCCAATATTTTTAGCTAATTTTGAAGAGCTTCAGATGGGTAATATGTTGAACTTCAAAGTGAAAAAAAATATGCATGCATAGTAAAGTTATAACAAAAAATGTAAAACCACAATTTTATGGTGACGGCCCCCCTTAACCGATTAACGGCGAACTAAAATTTGCGATTGCGCCTCGCGTAACGCGGCCGCATTCTCACGAGACAATAGGCTGATTCATAGCTTGGTGGGGGGGCCACACAAAACCGGACCTAGGAGACGAACGTTAGAATATTGCCTTTGGGAAAGTATTGTCGGCAGATAGAGTGCGCTCTAGGCTATCTAAAAAGAGAAAGATCGACGCTGTTAGGCTAAGGCGGGCAGACCATCTCCCCTAGGGAAAAAACGCTATTGATTGTTAGCAAAAAAAACGTTTTTGTAAATCATACGTCGACTCTTTTCTGATCTGATGGAAGGCTATATTCATGGACGAAGTAGTATGCTAGTGGATCAAGTAAGTTAGTAAGATTTAGAGCTCCATATTATCGCCCTATATATAGGTAGACTTTGTTTATGATTGTAAGGTTATTCGGGTGTGGTTTATTTAGAAATAAGCATAGTAGGTAAGGATATAAAAAGATACAATATACAAATAAGTGAAGTTTCAAGCAAGGTAAATAAATGGCTGAGGTAAATGTTACATTCTAAAATGCCACTTAGCAAAACAGTCATCAGCAGTGCCCGGGTGGCATAACCATACACCACACTCTCTGCATGCCCATGTGGTGTCAGATCTTTTCTTCTTCTCTCTGCATAATGAGCATCTTCCCCTCTTCCTCTGTTCACTCATGTAAGGGAAATGAGCCATCAATAGCTTCTTTGGTTTTCCATATCCCACGGTTGCCCGTGAACAGTAATCACTAATGAGTTCATTTGCCAGTTGACATCTGAAATCCTTGATTTTTAATTTTGAACTTGGATGACCATAGCGGTAGACGATGAAACCATTTGTGATAGCCACATCAAACAGAAAGTTATAGATATATTTATAACATGATAGTAGCCCCTCAGCTGATCACCTCTATCAACTCCTCCCATCTTCTCATTATATATCTTGATTGCTACTGGACAGGTAATGGATGCTCTGGTCCCATCTTTCTTCCTTCGCATCACACTGGAAGACTCAGTCGGATCACATGCAGTGTACATCGCCATGACTACTTTAGTGTCCATCCAAGCAGTGGCACACACATTGTCAGACTGCACTGTAACAGACTCTCCCCTGGTAGGTGTATACATACATATTTTATCACAACAAATTTGTTATTCATTATTGTTATTATTTTTATTATTATAATATTGCAAACTATATCTATGTTATAATTTATTATTATTATTATTATTATGAGTATTATTATTTTTATTTTTATTTCTAGTGTATTTTTATGTACATAATAATCAATACAAACCTGGAACGTAATTTTGCTTTTTTTAGATCAGTGGGAAAGTGCTTCCTATCCTTTCTGGCTGTTCCACATCCATACAGACCCAAGGCTTCAAGATCGCACAGGAGCTGTTTCGAATTAAAAAAGTTGTCAAAAAAGACATGATGGTATTTCTGTTGGAAATCTTGGGTAAGGTCTTTCACCACTCTACTGCTTAAATTGTGTTCTGTTGTATTTACTTTCTTGCCTGTGTAAATCTGAATTCTGGAAAAATAGCCATTGGAACTGTCTGCTAAAACCCAAACCTTGATCCCTCTCTTTGTTGGTTTTTTAGGCATATATTGTTTCATTGTAGATCGGCCTTGAAACTTGATCATTGCCTCGTCCTCAGACAAATCCTGTCCTGGTGTGTAGACAACCGAAATTCTTGTCTCGAGGTATTCAAGAATGGGCCGAACTTTTGCCAGGCGGTCATACTGTGGTGAGCCTCTTGGTGCTACTGTGGTATTGTCTACAAAGTGGAGATAGCGACTAATTTCCATGAATCGATCTCGAGAGATGCGATCAGCGACTGGAGCATAGTGATACACAGGATTTCGTTTCCAATAATCTTCCAAAGCAGGAAGTGAGTTGATTCCCATGAGAATAGTAAATCCAAAGTAGGCTTCTAGGTCTTGTGTGGTGATGGGGTTCCATTTTTCTGCTTTTTCTTCATCCATAACTTCCATCGCATACAGGTTTGATTGCTCCACTATCATCTCAATCAAGTCTGATGTAAAGAACAGCCTGAAGCTCTCACTTGGACTGTCTGGGACTGGAACATGAAGACCAGCGGCAGATTGTCCGGTAAAGGGTTGTAAGGTGGGTTTCTTGAGTGTGGTAGACCAATCTGTTGTCACTTTAGATGGGCTACAGGGTGGGCTTGTTGCCAAGGGAGATGTAATATTGAGGGAGGTGGAAGTAGCTATAGTAGAAGCTGGCTCAATAGAATCATTGGTATTGAGTGCTGGCGAATTTGCTTCTGTCTCACCTATAAGAGAATATTATTTTAAATTTGTTATTATTATTATTATTATACTTGTATGAAATTCCGGTAGACATTCATCACTGTCAAAGACAGCAATTTCATCTGAGTCCTCGACCATATCCTCACCACCAGAGTCATCACTAGCCTCAGCACAACTATCACTGCTACAGTCGAAGTCCTCGTCACTGCCCTCTTGAACCGGTTCGTAAACATCATCGAAGTCGTCTTCATTCTGATGCAGAAGAGCAAGTACCTCACTTGCAGTCAGCTTTCTACTTGTCATGTTATGAGCACTTATAGCTAAAATCACAATATTTGTTGTTAAAAAATGTATATTCTTACTCCATATTATTCCTTCTTATTTACTATAAACAGTATTATTCAAACTAAATTTACACAACTATTTCTAATGGTAGCCTATATATTTTATAAGGATATAATAAACTTACACCAGTCAACAATACACTCCAATCAACAGCGGTGGCTTTCCTGGCTCCGTGATGCAGCTACTCGCCTGGGATTAGTAGGCGCTCTTTTCGACGCGTGTACGCGTCAACCGCGGTTACCGATTTTTCCAATTTAGCCGCGTGTACGCGTCAATCGGGGTTAATCGGTTAAAGAACAACAACCAAAACAACAAAAACAGGGATATAAAAATTGTTCAGATATTTCCCAAAGCCACAAAAAACCTATCACAAGTGCTTTCTATGGCATTAAAACTCTACTTTCAAAAAAAACAAAAAACCGGAATGGTTATAGTTGTTTGTTGCCCAGAGTTACTAGTACCTCAACTAAAATGAATGACTAAATAATGCTATTCAAAAGAGCAGAAGCAACCATTACTTTAAAATAGTAACAATTAGCTAAAAATATCTGCCAACTGCTACTGGCAATTCAACAGATGTCTATTTTCTAATGTTGCGATAATAAAGAAACCATGAAAGACCACTCTTATTCTGCTAGCTAAAGAAAGAAAAAGTACAGAGAGAATTCTTCACTAAGCTAGGTACTCTAAATTATCATGCACCAAGTGGATATTGGAACTTTCTTACCTACTTCACACAATGGAAATAGGCAGGAAAGTCATACTTACAGTGTGAAAAATATACTTAGGCTATTACAAAATATAATTAGGCTATTACAATTCCTATTCAGTTATATTGCAATTTTTATTGGACTGATAAAATCTAATATTCTTTCCTACACCGTAGTCTTAAAACTACAATTTCTATATAGTCTACCTAAATATTGTGATGTCCACTTACCGAATCCAACCAACTCATGGAAAACATCAATACATTTCCTGGTTTGAGGTCTCTGTACACTATCCTGTTTCTGTGAAGATATGCTAAAGCACTTGAAACCTATTGAAAGACATTGAAAGACATTCAAAAATAGTGAGTAATTGTAGAATGACTTAAGAGGTGTTACAGTTAATACTAAATAAGACTATCTTGATGCAAGATTACTACAAAACTTAGTACACTTTGCAGGAGCCAAGTGTGCCATGTGTAATAATCCAGAATGAAATTAAATTTTCTTGATAGTACATTAATTCATTTTATAGAATTGTAATTAATATGTTCAATGAGTTAAAATGAATAACAACATACAATAAGTAAAATTATTGACACTTTAGCATAAAGCCTACCTGGATTGCAATTTTGTGTTTTAGCTGAGTGCTGAATGATCTATACGGCTTCATAGAATTCAGAGAGCCTAGTTCTGCATACTCCAATACAAGCATAGCATTTGGTTTAGCACAAGCTCCAACAAATCCAATAATATGTGGATGAGACAGATTACACAAGATATGCACCTAATACAAAAGAAAAAATAAATAAACTGACAACACCATCAATTTGACAAATCTTCGGTGCAGAGCATACATGGACGTACATTTACTGATTTACTGTATTCATAGCTTATTTTTTATTGCACACACCCTCGCCACATAGTTGTTAAAGTATCGTCTCATTTCAGGTTTCTTCTAGGCCATCAAGCTGATAACCTTCTCGACAAAATTATTTATAGCAGGAAACTTTTTGTTTAAGATGGTTACTGACTCCTTGCTCTTGCAAAGTTATGATTAAGAAATTCACTGCTTCTCATTTGTAAGTAACTTGCACATAATTGTTACTCAAGATTTTGGTGTAATTAATTTTCGTGTCACCCATTACAATCACAAAATAATACAAACCTCCTGCCTCAGCAGATGGATGGGAGTAGTGTTGCTCATAGATGCCACTCCTTGTGAGAATATCTTGATAGCTATCATTTGCTTTCTGTGGCTAGCTTTGTACACATCAGCAAATCCACCTTTTCCCAACAAGTTTTGTGGACTGCAATAAAACAACCACAAATGGGAATAAACAAATCACATAATTCATCTTCTGTCACGTGATAGTCACATCTTTTACCAAGTACGTATGTGCACAGTACAGTCAATCATTATGGATTTGAGTAAGCTTATAAAAAATACTCATTTAGTTACCTCTCTGGTGAGATACCACTGAATCATTATACAACAAATAAAGTAATTTATATATTGACTCACATTCAAATATTGACTCACATTCAAATATTGACTCACATTCAACTAGAATCAATTAATAGAATTCATTACATTTAACTTACACTTCCTCTAAGCCAATTTCGTTGTTAGTCACCTTCAGGTTTGAGGGCAAATCTCTCATGTATAGTTCTGGGGCCTGAATATAAACAGATAATATTCTGTATGATGGTAAAAAGTATCACTAAGTATTTAACAGTTCACATGCTTTGTATTAGTACATATTACACATTATTGCTTGATGAGTCAGCATTGGTATTGCCAATGAGAAGTACATTACGCAAGTAAGTGAGACTCCAAAACTTTGGAGAACCAAATAATACATGTATATATTATATGTAATTCATTTTTATATTATTTTATAGAAATAAAGTCAGCGAAATGCACTACAGTATTGCTCAGTTGAGTAAAATATAAAAATTCAGTAGTTAGATATAAACTCTGATATGCATTACATGCAGTAGAACCTCAGAGATTTGAACATCAGACATCCAAATTAACCAGTTAACCGAACAGCAAAAGAGACTTTGCGATAGGTACAGGGTCATTGATGTGATTTAGTGTTGTAGCTTTTATTCTTTTTCTTTTTGCACTAAAGTAGAACTGTAGCAAATTGCAAAAGGAAAGTTCTATCAGGAGAAGTTTAATATTCTCAAGAAAATAGATCAAGGAGGATTATTAGCTGGGAGTTTGGTCCACAATTTCAGACATAAAACGAGAAAAATATAATAGAGAAAAAAATAGAGAAATTTGCAGCAGAATCAGCTGGCTCTAGCTGCCTAGAGGAGAGGTGCACTGTCAGGAGAGCTAATGATACATATGTTATAGTGCCATGCATTCTTATTGACTCAGAAAAGACTCAATGGTGTACCATTAAATGTTCTTTTAGTTATGGAGAAGCTAAAATACTGTATGCACAGTATTTTAGGTATTTTACTACCTTAGTACAATGCTAAATGATGTCATGCTCAAAGTTTAAAGCACATTTCAGAGTTACGTACGCCTCATTTCCCGAGGGGTATGTAACTCTGAGGTTCTACTGTATAGTATTTACTATACTTGTTCAATTTTAGTGAGTCAACCAATTAAGCATCTTATCAACTGTCACCTAATGTTTAAATAATATACTACTCTGCGTTTAGTTTCTTTCCCAGTAAAATATACCTAATGTGAGCATGTAGCATTTGGTTAAAGAATTCAAGAGTTAATAATTCATTTTAACTTACTAGATCTAGGAGTTTCACTGTACCCTCATGAACTGGACAGTTTACTTCATCCACACTGGAAGACAGTTTGATAATTCTGCTCAACTGAAAGCAATGTGGCTCAGACTGACCTAAATGAATATTTGTATACATATAATATTATGTATCTATATATTTAATTTGTTGGTCAGAAAAACAAAGGTGTGTATTACGAATAATTCATGAGTTGAGCCGGGTTGGTCAAGAGTCGTCAAAACGGGTTGGTACAGCACTATCAGTAATAAATGAGCAAATAAAATTGAGACGGGTTGGTAAAGAGTCATCAGTAATGACGACGATGGTTGTGTGTGTATACATATGGGTCAAGAAAAAAGTGAGAAAATAAGCGGACAAACGTAACTAAATTAAAAATCGATAAAATATCTTATTATTCCATTCCTAGCTTGCAAAAAAGTTTGTACGCGCCACTGTAGGCAGGGCGCTTGCTAACTATATATAATATATACTGTACTAATTTCTTACATTCCTTATCACAAGTCCTATACTTAAAATTCAAATGCCAGATTTTAGTTTATATCTTAACATTAGAATTGTCAATAATTTCATGACTAAGCAGGCTTAGTAGCATGATCTTTACAACAAAATCCATAGGCCGAAACACATCCTGGCTACGTCATAAAGTTTATGATTCTAAGTTAATTATTAAAGAAATTCCATGACTTCTAATACAGTTTTAGAACTGGAACTATAATGTATAAAATTCAGATGTTTATGCAAATTACAATCAACACAATTTAGCCATTAAGTACAGAGAAAACAGCTGTATCGAGGAGAAGGTTATAGAGCACTTAACAAAAACAATGAACTGGGGAAAGCAAAAAGCAAAACTAAAAATAATCCACAAGTGTGGCATAATAATATGTATACCACAAACTTTTAACCTACTTTCAGATAGCTATGACTTCTGCACTGTTTGTCTTTTCTCATGCATACAGCAAAACAATAACTAAGCAAACTGACCATGGCAGTATGGGCACTGTACTTCCTGACGTATCTGACATGAGCCGTCCACTATATTGACATCTCGCAATCCAGGGTACCACTCGTCCACTAGATTTTGAAAATGATCAATTACCAAACAAAGAAGCTGCATTCCAGAAGCAGTGAATGGCACTGACACTATAATAGTGCTATCTGTCGCTGATTCTTGTTGTACATTGACATAAGCATCCTAAAAAATATATTCGCATGAATAAGATTTAAAGTTACATTTGAAAACATACTTGTGACCAAAAGAAGTGAATTCCATGGTACCACAAATTCAGCGTGCAAGAAGAAGTTTCCTAAAATAAAATAATTGATAAAATGGCAACACAATAGTAATCTATTCCTTCGTTTACAAATTACAGGAAAGTCGTTATACCATATGTACTGTAGTTATCATGTTGCTACAAGAAATTACTTCATAAGCCTTGCTCGAGCATTTACATGAAAGAATCTAGTAGAAGCCGGGTGAGTTGGAGTCTATGCGACATGAAAACCTTGTCAGTACTCAGTGTTAAATATAACTTCCTCTTCCATTATGTACATTCTTGCAAAACTATTACCACAAGAGCTTGAATTAAAATATGGATATGGAGTGAAATGAACAACATTATTACCCCACGACATATTCACCAAGACATTAGTTGAAACCATTGATGAGTAAGATACAGTAGGGTATTGTGTAAACTGAAACCATGCTTACAACCCCCAGCTTAAATGACTTCTTGCTTTCTTTCACTTGTTTGGCTACACTCACCATTACGTCCCTACCAATCACACCACTATATAGTTTAGTATAATGACACATAGCTTACCTCATCGGAATTTATCCCAGAAAAATGTGTAAAAGCATACAATCTTATAATAAATCTTGAAAAAAATCCAGGTGGTATGTAATTGATAACCAAAAAGCGAATGATTTGTTCTGAAAATAATGTACACATATAAATTAAAGACATTCAATTACAAATAATGTACACAAACCTTGATTAAAATGTAGTTTGGAAGGCTTCTTTTTCGGCATTTGTGATGGCACAAGGAGAATATCAGGAGATACCTTCAACAATATTTCAAATCTACAAAAAACAAAGGTCAGATCAACCTATGCATTGTAATATCAGGGTGTCATTCAGTCAATTGTAATTCAATTAAGCATACTGTGACAGTTCTTAAACAAATAATAAAATTTCAGAAGCAGTTCATAAGTCTCACCTTTCCAAAAGACGAACATATTCTGGAATATATTTTGCTGGAAACTGTGGCTCTTTCCAAATATTGGGCAAACTTTTCATCTTGAGAAACTGAAAAACAAGTGTTACCAAAAGTAGATACAATACCACCAAATCAATGATTTAACAGAAAAGAATTACATACATACAAGAAAATGCAGGGGCCAAAACAGTAATGAATTACTATACTCACCCCTCTATTGTCCACCAAACCTGAGTGTTTTGTAGATATGATGGCCTCAATTAAACAGCAAATCCATTCTGGATCCAAAAAGTAAAGTTCTTTTAATTCTGTGTACACATCATTAAAGTGAAATAGCAGTCCACATTCGTGTAAAAATTTGGCGGCATGTTCTACTTCTGAGCGGTCAATTGTCGCATTGAGCTTAGCTTTCTCTATAATTTTATGTAAATTAAATTCCGTTAAAAATGGAACTTTCTTGTTCATTTTTACAATTTTTTCCTTTTCCTTATGAATTAAGTTTTCCAAGATCTATGAAAACATTAGAGACTAAGATTACGAGGAATACAAAGCAAAGTTTCAAAAACCTACCGAATAGTTTACTGGTATTAATCCGCCCATGATTTTTTGCCCACGTATTTTTGCACTGCAAAAATAATTATATTAGTAATAATAATAATAATAATAATAATAATAATAATAATAATAATAAATAAATAAATAAAGTGATTTACAACATACATCAAATTACTAATTGTGAATTTGTAAGGTGTACTATTGTGAATATTATTCAATAGGCATTATTCTACTGATTTGAAGAAATAGCTCAACAGTTAGAAGGAATTAAGCATTATATTACACAATCTGGTTCATAATGTAAGTTATGCATTCAATGGTGCAATCATAAATAATATACAGTAACTAATTATGTATGCGGTAACAGCTACGGTTCAAACATGTTATTTCCTGGTATAATTCCCACTGGCACTATATATTTCCCCCTGTTGCGCGCACTGGTATTGGGCGGTTATCAGCAATAATTCAGAAATGTTGAAACGGTAACTTAAAATAGTTAAACCATGGCAACTCTCTGAATTATTGCCAGATAACCGCCCTCTCACTCCGGTTTTGCCCTCGGGACGGTCATCAATTCCTTATACGCATGGTTTAACTAAATTATATACGCCAAAATATGTATGTTATGCAAGTTGCCATTCCAATGGAAGTTTAAGCATGATTAAACCAGCGTTTTAATTTTATCCATTTCCAAGCTTGGAACTTGGGTATTAAAAAATTAAGCCGCCACTTGGGGATGAAAATAAATCTTTGGAAAAATTAAAGAACTATTCATTATTAGAATTACAATGTTATGAACTTTTTACCTGTCTATCAACTTTTTCAGCTTGCTTCTTAAATCACTCGTGTCCTTAGGATTAAAGCAGTCTACTTCAGCAAATGCAATATTACTGCTTAACCCAGGCTGCCGAAGCAACTCTTTTATTTTAGTTCTCATCAATATTCTCAATTTCTGCACTTCTTGCTGAGGAATGTTCAATTTATCCAAATGTGTTCCGACCACTAATATTACTGGTGATGGACATTTCAGCTGGATACTATAAAGCCATGGCTTCAAACTAAAAATTTCTTTTTCTCCAAGACTAATGTCATAAACCACCTATACAGAAAAGGAATGATACAAAAGTAATTACAAAACTTTGTATGCAATAATGCCCTTACAATGTAGACAGACCGGTCAGAAAAAAAGCATTGATACGTAGGATAGAATTCTTTTAGGCCCACAAAATCCCAGCAATTGAGATTGTATGTCACTGCATTCCCATCTGGTTGCTTTTGTTGGTATACCCATGGTTTTATAGCAACTCCAACTGTATTCAAAGTAGATTTTTTTGCTGAATGCGAAGACGATGCCTTTATTATCTTATTTATCAGCGATGTTTTGCCTTTTTCTGCACCTCCAACTACTACAATCTTCATCCGATAATTGGGAACCATATTTGTTGAGCGCAACTTCAGGTGTGCCATAATGGTTTTTGTAGATGAAGCTACCACAGAAGGATCTAAATCCAGGTGATTAAGTCCCTGCAGATTCAACTGCAACACACACATGCACAAAAAACATCAACTAGAAATGCTAAAAAAAAAATTTTAACTGACGGCTTAATTTAGAAATAAAGGAATAAAGTTGAAAACTTTACAATTGTATACCTAACATAGGTGTGACGAATTTGAAGTGTAAATTAGTGGTGTGACTTACCGTTATGTTATTTATTAGAATCACAGTGGAAAATGTTGATGTTGCATAACTCACTGTATGAATGTTAATATTAGTGCACATGACCTTGTCACTTGCTGTTCTGGCCTGCTTTTTTTTTTTCTTTCTTTTTTTTCTTCTTTTTTTTTATGTAGTACAGTTCAGACTAGCTTTCTAGGACATGATACAAAGTACCAGTATATTGAATTTCTTCCACCATTTAGGAAACACATAGGATGGCACAGCAACTGGAATATTTTTGATTGGTATTATAGCTAGAGTAGATTACTATTTATGAGTGCCCAAGGAAATATTAATTTATTAAAGGGTATATTTGTTTGGACTATGCCAATCCAGCAAATAAAATACAAAACACAACCAGTTAATGAAAATTAGTGGGTTGAATGCCTTTCACTCTATTAAATAGTTGTATGTAGTATAGACAAAGGACAGGACAAATATAAGGCTGACTTGAAACATTGTCTTATTTACCATAAATAAATGATCCAAACTTCCAATTTCCTCAGGCAGTTGTTCAATGTCTTTGTTGTTGCTAATATCTAAGCAACAAAGTGAATGCAGCTGTCTAATCTCTTTGGGTATCTAAAAAAAGAAAAAAAGAAAAAAAGGATCAACTTGCATTCTGAAATTTATGCATTCTATATATATACATTATAAGGTCTAAATAACTAAGTCTTTGGTCTGTATTTATTTAGACAGAAACTACCTTTTTAATTTGGTTATTTGCAATGTGGAGAAACTCTAGTTTAGACCAGAACCGCTTAGCTTCTGAAAAATCAAGACTAGTCAAGTTGTTGTGACTATATCTGATGTCTCGAAGCCCCAAAGATTTCCAAGCATAAGGTGGTGGCACACTGGACAAGTCATTTTTTGATGCATCTATACTTTGCAGCCTGAAAACATTACATAAATAATTTGATGATAAACTAAGCAAGAAAACAAACACAAGGGCCTTAAAAGTTAAGATAACGTTGTCTTAATATCTTAACATCACTAGATTAACATACTACTTACACTGGAGCTGATGTGATGAAAGCATTAAATGCGCCCTCACACTGAACAAGCTTGTTATTAGCAACTTTCAATTCTTCCAAGTACACCATATCTTGACCAACATGTCCACAGAAGGTATCTAAGAAATACATTTATTATCAGACTGAGCAACACATGTAACCAAGAGTTACCAATTTTGTTTCGAGAAATATCTATTGATTTCAAAGACGGCAAGTTGAGGAAGAAACTTTCAGGAATACTTCTCAACTTATTATCCGACAGAAGGAGGGTTTCTAAGTTACGTAATTTGACTTGAGAATCTGGAATGGATGATATTTGGTTACTCCGGAGATCAAAATACGTTAAAGAAGGAAAAGAAGAATGTTGTGAGCTTTGACTGACACAAACTGGCATGTCCACAATATTATTTTGACTGAGATTGAGGCGCAACAGATTCTTCATAGTCGGCAGAGGTGGAACACTTTCAATCTAAAAAAATCAACATAGTAAGTATTATCTGTATAAGCGTTAAAGTATTAATACCAATAACAAAACAACATGAACAAAAAAATCACCAGCAAAAAATGGGATTATTTTACTCCTTTCAACTGATAATGAATTGGTACATGCTAAAAATAGTTTTTTTTATAGAGTATCTTCACAAAAATTAAATATAAATTTATAATGTACTTTACAATTCTTTGGGTGACATAATTTAATATTCCGTCTCATAGTGTAAGGAGTCTATTGTGACAATTGGGAATGAATAACATGAACCTCAAGTTATTCTTAAAAAATACACGCATAAATTTAAGTGCTAACACTGACTCAACTTATACTCAGGCCTAATTCTTCAGCTTATTATTTAGTTTACATTGTTCACCAAAACAGTCTAATAATTAAGTTTAATAAATAATAATATGCGTTTGTGTCATCAGTAATGACAACAGCATGCATTCCTAAATAATTCATTCTGAGTAGAGTTGGTAAAACATCACCACAAACTTAATAGCAAAGCATCATCACATGTAGTAGAAGGGGTGGGAGCAATCAATAGCTAAAAAGCAGGTGAAAAATCGGCAATGAAATAGCAGGGGAAAAAAAGAAAAGAAAAAAAAACTCAAAAGGAAGGCAATAGTTTCACAAAGCATGTCCACAATAACTGAGAGGCAGGAGAGATAGCCAAAGCAAGAGCTGAAGAGAGGAAAGGAGGATAGGAAGAACTGAGATGGGTCAGGAAATAAGAGAGTGACAGTGGTATGTGCACATGGGTCAAGAAAACAGTAGGCTGATGTAACTGTGGTAGAAGATAATAACAAAGATTTGCAACAAGAGTCAGTACATCAAGTGCCACTGTATGACGGGTATACTTGCTAATAATAATAACAATGACTAGTGATGTGCTTGAGCACAAATGGCGAGCGAGCCTAAAGACTATACTAGATTTTGACTTCTAACACTGAAGCTACTCAAAATAAGGTCCAGTTTTTAAATTTCGCATACAAGGTAAAGGGATTTCAGTGCCATAGTAACAACTCTCTGCAACTGCTTGAATTGAAGGGAAAAAACAACAACAAAACAATAAACTGTATTTAAAAGTTTTCTTTGTGATATTCTTTAGCTAAGTAGTGGTTGTAACACACAATGCTTTGACACAACTGGACATGCACCTACACAGACTTACCTTCGCAGTAGTCTAGTGGAGAATGTATTTTCAAGTAAATACTGTTGCGCACGGCTTATAACCATGACAAAGAGCGCATTGACTTACCACCGCCACTAACTCGAATAGAAATGGAAGTCCCTTAAGTTGTAACTGCACCCGCAAAAGAATTCAAAACGGTAAACAATTCAATTTCTAGGGTGATACGGGTACTGATCGATAAACCAGAGGATTCTGTTTAGTGAAGTTTGGGACGGGGTCGACAACCGAACTAACACAAAAACGCGAGGGTCAAAGTACAAAAATGCCTTACATACGTCCATACATATATACAAATAAATAAATAAATAAACATCCCCGATTTTCGATTGTGTTATCCCTGTAAGTGTCTCGCTCGCTACGCTCGCTCGCCAATAATTTCTTGTAGTTTCATATGCACCAACTCATTTTATTGTATTCCAACTTCAAAACACGTTCCTCCCTTTGTATTGGCATTGACCTGATTACTATCCTTACCAAGTTAGAAGACAAGTCAATTTCTACAAGAGATTCACTACATAAACCAATGACAGGAAAATTGCAGAATTTGTTGCAACTTAGAAGTAAAATGCTTAACTTGTCCATCTCCTAATACAAAAGAAAAATAATGCAGTAAAATATGATCGATTAAAGAATGCATTTAGTGCCTTTACGATGCATTTTTAAAATAACATATTTCTAAAAAATTACTAGACATACTACTATGTTTACAATATGTACAGTGTTGGGTTTTAAGGATAATAATAATAATAATAATAATAATAATAATAATAGTAATAATAATAAAATAACCAATTCATGTACTAAAGGTATTTTACTAAATTCTTTATAACATGATCATTATACACAAAATTAGAAGCAAGTAGAGTATTATACGCACTAATGTGTAGTGTAAACAATTCTTTTTACAATATATTAATAGCACATAATTAATTGCATATTTTTAGTATTTGATAATATTCTAATTACTTTTTAAATATAGACCATAGTCTGAGCTTATTAAAACCTACTTTCATCATCACTTCTGGTAAACAAGAGAGTGCATTTTGCTTAGCATCAAACTTTTTGACTTCCTTCATGTACTTGAAGAGAAAATTTCCACCATATGGCAAACGTACAAAATCTTCTAAGCCAACCAATTTGTTTGATGAGATGTCCAAAACTTTTATTAAATGAGTCGATTCAGCCACTAGATTGTCAACTTGCTCTGTGGCACCAGATGCCTGTGGTGATTGAAATAAAGCCCTATTAGGCAAATTATTTTTACAGCTGGAATTCGAACTATTCCAGACTCCAGATGTTTCACTTTCGCTTTCAAAAATACTACTGTTGGTAGTATCACTGCCGGAAAAGGAAGTGGTGTGGCTGTCAGATAAGTTTGTATTGTTTTGCTTGACAGAAACCATCTCTTCCAATACCGGGTAATAAATGCCCGACTTCATCATTTCTGAAGCTTTCTGTTCCCTCTGGAATCTCCGAAGTTGCTTACATAACTGTGCAGGGCTAAATGAATACTCTTCAAAAGTTGATATGTTTACAAAATTTCCATCAATAGAATCTTCAGTGTGGTCTAACTGTCCAAGAAAAGGAGATTTTGCTCCACTCACTTCTGCTCGAACCATTGGTTTATCGATGCTATCGTATTGGTCTAATTGGCCACGAGGAAGAGACTTGGCCCCACTAATGGCTCCTAGAACAGGCTTGTGAAAGGCTATTCTTGGTACTACCTTACTGTTTCCATCTAGGACTGTAGAAGTAAGCAATTTACTGGAATTATTTTCCTTGTCAGTTGATCCTTGGGAAGTTGATGTGGTATTTTCAATATCTGAAGTAGCCCCATCCACTTCATCACATTCTTGTAAGAGACAGTCGTCATTCTCATCTTTTTGAAATGAACTGAGGAAAGTTAATGCTGTAACATCAATGCTCGCTCTACGACGATTTGATGAGGTCAACTTTGAACCAGAGGCTTCTTGAAAACTACTGTCTGACAATTTGTCCGTACTAACTTGCTTCCGCTGCAATATGTTATCTTTCAAAAGTCCAAGACTCGTTCTTCTCCGGTGAGTTTTACCTTTAGTTGCCTCTTTGGACCGCTTAAAACCAAGACTAGGAAGAATCCACAACGGCTTTATCATTTTTAGGTCCAAACCACTAAGAGTGACCATGTCCTGATTTCTGTCCACTGCAATATGTTCAATAAGCAACCCGGTGATGTCATCCAGACTCATGCCAAGAGCTGTCACAATAGCAGATTTCACATTCTCATGATTAATGCCGTAATGCAATAGCAATTTTACAGTTTCAATTTTGCCCGACTGAACTGCCAGAGAAATAGGTTGGAGCTGATTAATTGTACAGAAATTAATGTCGACTCCTATTTCCACTAAAACTTGAATGCCCTATAGGATTAAAAAAAAAAGTACATTAATAGATATCATTCAGTCATTTTAGGCTGAGTTAATTATAAATAGCAAATTTCTCAGTTCTAACAGCATTCTAGATTTATGTTAAGTTTTAATTAAATATAAATATTGGCTGTTGGAACTGAGAAAATTAGCTGCTACCAGAAGACTTGCTCAATTAGTGAAAATTTATGGAGTATACTGAACACTCTACTATTACAAAACATATTACGACATTATGAACACATTATTTATTACTAGAGACCATGTGGTGGAAGACCCTACTGATTAAACTGTCTCCTCCCCACAGCTGTGAACATTTAAATAATTATTAGTATTATTATTGTATTATAGAGCCTTTTTCTCTGGCATCCATTTCCATAACTTCACACTTAGGATCATTAACATTTACCCGACCCTATCGCACCTGTATAGTTTTGTATCATGATCCTCCCTCGTGGTGGCGGCGCTGCGCTGGTTTGATACATTATGGCTGGACAGGCCGTCACCAGTCAGTCATGCTATATGTTAACTTAATGGCAACGTGGAATTAATTATTCTTACTAAAACAATTCATTAACCTTTGGGCGTAGAATTAGGAGAGCAAAGACAGCCCTCAACTACAACCCCTCCGAAGTCTTACCCATCGAAGCTGATTCTGGTGGCAGCCTACTATCATTCGGAACTCCAACAATTGGTGGCAGCGGTAAAGTCAATCAGCCGTCGAGCCTTATACCTAACTCGTGCTTACCTCGATTTAGAACGCCAGCAACGTTATCGACTTGCTGTTTCGAAGTGGACTATCACGCGCCGAAGTCATACCTGTTTTACGCAAGTTCACTGTCAGCCGTCTGGAGTCGTTTCTTAACTTGCCTGGAGCCGTCGCAGTCCTACTTATCTCGCGGTATCGTTACCTGTGGGAGACGACGTACAGAATTCGCAGTTGAGCAAAACAGCGGCAGAAGTAACAAGTCGGATCACCCACTGCAAACTACCTACTCATTCCTATGAACTTTCCTATAGATAAGTATACAATTTATGTATTTTTCTGTGTAATCATTAATTTCATGTCATAATTTTTGTGATCATCTCATTTTTTTTCATTTCTATGTCTCAGAGTGACCAGACCGTACAACCTGCATCAGATTCTGCAAGCGAAGACTGCACAATTAGTGAATTGATTCCCCAGGTGCAATCTTTTGCCACTCACGTCAACTCGCCCAATCAGACTTCATCCGACCTTCATCGTGAAAAGGAGAGTTTTACTCCAGTCTCACAGTCAACGGCCTACACATCGCGTATTATAACCAGATCTCAGACTAGAACGCAGCATTCCTCTGAACCTCCATCAAGCATGACAGATATGAGTACTCCATCTGAACCCCTCATGCAACTTCTACTGGCCATGCAGCAGCAAAGTCAAGCTCTGCAGCAACAAAATCAGCTAATCCAACAACAGTTGTCTGCTGAAAAAAATGTGAAAACCCAGGAGAAATTAAAGGAACAGGAACGAGACGCTTGGGAGAGAGCCCAGAGAGAACAATGGGAAGCAGACTGTAATCTCAGAAAAGAACTACAGGCGTTGCAAATGGAGCAGGCTGAAAAATTGGAGACAGAGAGACAGGAGCTGCAAGAAAAGCTTCGTCAGCAGAAGGCAGCCAGTGACATACCACGCATGGGAGATAGTGAGGCTATTTTGGCTTATTTTGAGTGGGTGGAGTGTGCTTTCATTTCATTGGGCATAACTGTTGACAAACACAAATTAGATGTATTAAGATCAGGTCTTCAAGATTCTTACAGAGAGCTGTTACTAAATATTACTGGTGGGATGGATATTACTTATGATGTTGCTAAAGCACAAGTACTTATTGGTGCTGGGTTTAGTTTACACCAAAATGTGATGCATTTTGCACCTATTGGTCCAACTTCTAATGAGCCATCTCGATGGTTAAAAGAAAAAGCATTTAGACTAAGAAAGCTATATGATCACTCACCTTTAGAAGGGGACTATGAGTCTAGCAAGGTTGATGGGATAATTAATAAACTATGTGCTAGTATGTTACCTTCTACACTACCACCTGATGGTATTGACAAAGTGTTATCCCACAAAAATAAGACACCTTTAGGTCTCTTTAATGCTTTTACTATGTACATTGGCGAACATCCGTATTCTCTCAAAATAAATCAGAGATATTTCACCACATCGGGTCCACACGACAAAGCATCTCACTTTGACCCCAAAAGGCGTCAGTTTCACAAGTCTGATCACAGTCAGCAGTACTCCAAGCATGAAAAAAAGGACACTGGTTCAGGTGGTGACCAACCTAATAAAGAGAATGCTTCTAAGTCTACTTCCGATGACTGTAACAATGACAAAGTTACACCAACTTGTTCTTATTGTGGTAAACGTGGCCATAAAACAGTACAATGCTTCCAAAAGAAAAGACATGAGAAAGAAGGTGAAAAAGAAAAAGGGAAACACACTGTTGGGAGAGTAGCATCTACACAAACTCAGGTTGACGATGATTCCTTTACAGTCATGCCAAGTCATTCTAATAATTCCAATTTCTCGTTATCTGGTACATTGAATGATACACCTGTTAATATTAAACTAGATTCGGGTGTTGACATGACAGTAGTGTCTGAATCGTTACTTGATAGTGACACACCAGGTATTGGTATTACTACATTGACAGGGTTTGCAGGGAAGGCCTCAAATTTAAAGGTAATCAGGGGTACTATTAAGGTTAAGGAGTTTGCTAAAACCTACCCCATGGCAGTGACATCCTTTAGCAAGCACCCATGTGTTTTACTTGGTAGAGATTTTGACGATGATGATTTGTTGTCTCTCATGAACTCTTGCAAGTGTACTGATAAGCAGGTGCACATAGTGACTCGACTTCAGGCACAGCGAGAAAGTGAAGCGGCAAAGAAATGCAGTGACAAAGAGATGGAACAGCATGCCAGTGCAACCCCCCCTGAATTAACATATCAGGCTTCCTTTCTCGAGTCAGTAGCACAAATAGGAGATCAGTCAGATTTACCCACATCATTAGCTACCTCACCAGAGGTTTGTGAAGGAAACGGGGATGTGGTAGATTTACCCTTGGCTCAGATTGGTGGTTTCAGTCGTAAGGACTTGTGTGAGGAACAGAACAATTGTGAGTCCCTTACCAAATGTAGAAACTGGGGGAAAAACAATCAGAAGGGTTATTTCTATGATAGTGGTTTGTTGCTGTATAACCGTGATGCATCTGAAGACATCTTAAATAATGCAGTCATTGTCTTACCCCGAAGCCTAATTGGCAAAGTGTTAGTAGCAGGCCATGACCAGTCAGGGCATTTGTGTAGGGCCAAGACATGTTCCATTATTTCAAAATCATTCACTTGGCCGGGGATATCAGGGGACACCCAATCATACGTGCAGGGATGTAAAACTTGTCAGTTTAATTCTAAAGCAACACCTGCTAAAGCCCCTCTGAAAATTACTGAAACTTTTGCCATCCCATTTGAGCGTATTGCTCTGGACATTGTGGGTTCATTCCCCAAGTCAAGACGTAATAATTACAGATACATTTTAACAGCCATATGTGTTAGTTCACATTATTGTTGGGCAATCCCATTACATTCGATAACTGCTGAAGATGTTGTTTCTGGAATGATCTCCATTTTTAAAGACTGTCAGTTCCCACAAGAAATTCTTACAGAGAGGGGAACTCAGTTTATGTCCTATGTAAATAAGCAGTTTTGCTCCATTTTCAATATGAAACACTCAGAACGGCAGCCTATAGACCTCAGTTTAATGGCATTTTAGAGAGGTTTCATGCCACTTTGGTATCGATTATAAGAAAATCATGTACAACTCAGATTGACTGGCCAAGTCAATTAGACCTAGCTGTATTTTCCCTCCGCAATATGCCCCATAGGGACCATGGTTATACTCCCTTTGAGTTAGTCTATGGCAGAAGTACCCCACATGTTGTGAGATATATGTATGAGTTTTGGAAAGAAGATAGAATGGATGGGGTGGATGTTTGCACTTATATGGCAGAGCTAGAACAGAAATTAGATGTGTTGAGAACTGATATGCAAGCAAAGCTAAGGGATGCAAAAACAAAACAAAGAATGAAAGAAGATGACAAAATTTTGAGAACATTTAGTGTAGATGACAAGGTGTTATTTAGAACACCTGGACTGAGTGGGAAACTTGAGTCTTCTTGGGACGGTCCCTTTGTGATCACTAAGTGTATTGGTGACCTCAATTATGAAATAAAGAAGGTTAAAGATGGTAGACAACACAAGAGAGTAGTCCATATTAACCATTTAAAACCCTTTAGTGAAGAATTTTTAATCGTCAACAGGGTTGTGGTTACCACAGATGAGGGTGAGGAAATGGAGAGCAAATGTACCTTGTCCCATCCAGTTCTTAGCGAAGAACAAAAGTGTGAGTTGGACGGTGTTCTGAGCAAGTTTTCTAGCACATTTTCTGAAACACCTGGGAACACCCATCTGGCAACCTTTGCTATTGACACTACCTCTGATGTCCCCATCAATCTGGCCCCATACAAAATTCCACTAGGTCTCGAAGCTCAATTTAAACAAGAACTCAAATCTTTGCTTGATCAGAATATCATTGAAAAGAGTACGGCTAAGTGGGCTTTTCCCATGATACCAGTACGCAAAAAGGATGGTGGTCTTAGGCTTGTGGTTGATTATCGCCGATTGAATGCTATTACAGTTTTACCCTTTTACATGCCTACCATTGAAGAGGTTGTAGATAAACTTGGAAATGCCAAGTATTTTTTGAAACTCGATTTAACTAAAGGATTCCATCAAATCCCGATTGATGAAAACTCTAAGGATAAAACAACATTTATTACGCCATTTGGGAAATATCGTTACAACCGTCTCCCATTTGGTCTCAAGAATGCTCCAGCAGCATTTCAGACTATGATATCGTCATGTTTAGAATCATTGTGTCATTGTTCATCACCTTACATTGATGATGTCATAATTTTTTCTAATTCATGGTCTCAGCATCTGTTAGACATACATGAAGTTCTGTTTTTGTTGTGTGCTGCACAATTGACTGTGAAAGCTAGTAAATGTGTGTGGGGTGCTAGCTCTCGAATTTGGGGGAAGAGTCGTGGGAGCACATGGTATTTCTATACCTCATACACGCATACAGTCATTTCGGAATTATGTTAGACCTGTATCACAAAAACAAATGAGATCCATCCTTGGACTTGTAAATTTCTATCGTGCTTTCATTCCATCATTGTCTATGTATACTAAATCTTTATCTCTATCTTTGACTAAAACTCATCCTTCTAATATTGTGTGGACTTCTGAAATGTTATCTGATTTTGACTCTATTGTATCTTGTATTTGTGAGCACTCTTCTCTTACCATCCCAACCCCTGAGGATGTGTTCTCTCTCTCTTCTGATGCTCCCTCTAAGGGTGTGGGTGGAGTTCTTTGTCTGCAGGGATGGTGTTGAGCATCCAGTGGCCTACTACAGCCGACAAACACGAGCACAAGAGGAGAAATACAGTGCCTCAGAACTCGAATGTCTAGCCTTGGTCGAGACTCTAGAACATTTCAAAGCCTATCTCATTGGCAAACATTTCAAGGTTTACACGGACCATAAGGCATTACAAGCTCTGCTCACATCAACAAGTTTAAACTCGAGGCTGTGGAGGTGGGTTGTCAAGTTGATGGACTACGACATGCAAATCTGTTATCGCAAGGGATCAGACAACGTTGTGCCGGATGCACTTTCCAGACAGGGTTGGCCAGAAAGAATCAGTCAAGTTGATGGACTACGACATGCAAATCTGTTATCGCAAGGGATCAGACAACGTTGTGCCGGATGCCCTTTCCAGACAGGGTTGGCCAGAAAGAATCAGTCTACCATGCAAGGCAGCAGTCAACCCTCAAACATCATCCATTTCCTTTGAGGATCCATTGTCATCTCAACTGGGGGGAAGTGTGGTGGAAGACCCTACTGATTAACTGTCTCCTCCCCACAGCTGTGAACATTTAAATAATTATTAGTATTATTATTGTATTATATAGAGCCTTTTTCTCTGGCATCCATTTCCATAACTTCACACTTAGGATCATTGACATTTACCCAACCCTATCGCACCTGTATAGTTTTGTATCATGATCCTCCCTCGTGGTGGCGGCGCTGCGCTGGTTTGATACATTATGGCTGGACAGGCCGTCACCAGTCAGTCATGCTATATGTTAACTTAATGGCAACGTGGAATTAATTATTCTTATTAAAACAATTCGTTAACCTTTGGGCGTAGAATTAGGAGAGCAAAGGCAGCCCTCAACTACAACCCCTCCGAAGTCTTACTCATCGAAGCTGACTCTGGTGGCAGCCTACTATCATTCGGAACTCCAACAGACCACTAAAAGTATGAGGAAGCTGAGGCACATGACACAACAATGCAAATGTAACTATAAGTTGGAGCAAACATGAGGCCAACCGTTGAGTCTCAGTCGAAACAATGTGGGCAGCATTTTAGAATTACGACAATATATCCAGGGTTTGTATATTTGAGGGGGGGGGGGGGGGGGGGGGGGGGGGGGGGGGTAGCACTTCCCCCATACTTCCCAGCTTCTTACCACACCCACCGACTGCTGTATGAGTTTAAGGTGAACTCAAAATTACAGCATTTAGCTTAAAATAATTTCATGCTGACTATTTCAACAATTTAATGAAAAAAATCTTGTTTTATCTTTCAACTTAGTCCACCACTTTTGAATTATATAAAGGTGGTGGACCTGCCTGAACTTTCCTCATTTAAACAATATTTTCTTGGTAGAACCCTGTATTTCGGTGCACTGAACCGTGACGGTGACACGGAAGGTGTCAAAAAGGTCTTGGATTCTGTATCGTAATACAGAAGTTTTTAACCATATTTATTACTGTACGGTTTGACTCATTGGCCAGCACCATTTACTAAAACATAAAAAAAGGTTCAGTTTTATGTCAATTCACTACTATTTTCTGATCCATAGCTATATCAGCAAGCTATACCTCTGTAGTGGAGCTATCGAACTTTGAACTCGCATCATTATAATTATCATTCATTACGTCATTGTCAATACGTCACTCCTCACTCACTCATTAGTCACGTGATTCTTGACTCTCATAGTCAGTGTCCATGTGTCATGCTTGTCCTCGAAATAATATGACGGTTTTGCCTTTGATAAACATTTTGATTATCGACATTGTTAGCGCTCGTAGCTACACCTCGTATTACCCATTAAACGCTACAGGAATTGTGCAAAAAAACTTTACAAAAAAACTGACATGCTTGAATAAAGCTGGCCAACTGAAGTTCCAATGGGCACACTGCTCTAACCAGATCCGTACTTTGTAGGCCTTCTGCTAGCTACAGTTAGATCTCTGGCAGTAGTAAAATCTAGATGGCCCTAACATCTAGAAAACACCAGTATCATGCAATGGCCGAACTTAAGATTCTTGACAGACAAATTCTGAATAAGACGGCTTCCATTTTTTAAAACACAAAAGTGCCGTCTCAGGAGCATGTAAACAAATATCGGAATGTGTTACTGGATAAACATTTTTTATTTTTTAGAATCCAGGCGTACGGTACTCAGGAAAGAAAAAAACGGTAACGTGGTTGAACAGAGCAGCCTTATTTTACCAAATGATGTGGCATTATTTTCCTGTTTTTTTTTTGTTTGTTTTTTATCGTGTGACAGCCATTCTACGGAATGGAATTTAGAAAATTTTATGGCACCTACTGTAGCTAGCTTACTAATGATTTCCAATATCACAAATAAGATATCCTACTCAAACATCCAAATATTTCGAGTTCAGAGCTTAGATACAACTGGTTTGGTAGAGCGTGTGTGGTTACCCATATACACAATCCGGGTTGATAAAGCATCTAAATTTGACAACGCTAGCATAAAACACACCTCTAGTAAGCCATCTTTCACCATAGTGGTCAGCATTTCTTGCTTGAAGTTGTATAAACAGCATAAAGTGTAAATAATATCTGTTCCCACTTCAAAGAAAACTAGAAATATGATATAAAAACAACAATAAATTAACCGGATTTGTATCCGATTAAATCTTAAACATTAAATATTTTTCTCATGCAGACTCAAGCATGATATCAATGAGTTTATTAAAATAAAAATATTAATAAACATTTATTATATATTATATACTCAGCAACTCATCGAAATAAGCACTTACAATTTTCAGCCCTTGTCTCAGTGTCTTCCAAAGGTTCACCAATATTTAATTCCTTACTGTTTGGCTCCTTATCATCTTTATAGAGTAAGGCAAAAAGTAAAATGTGTATATCTTCATCCACAAAGCTTTTGGCAATCTGCTGATTAACTTTACATAGAGTTTGAGCGCACGAGAGAGCCTGTAATAACAACAAAAAAACAACCTTCAAAGCATTATATATATTGTTTTGCATTGCTAATATCATGGAAAAAGCTACGGTAAATTTTGCCATAGTAAAAAACAACAACAACTATTTTTCACTTGTATTTGCACTCTTAAAGAAAAGTTTACCTCACATTGAATTTTTCTTTCCATCTTTCTGGACAGTGCATTAATAACTACTTTAGCAATCCGAACACAGAGTTCATCAGAATGCAATGAAAACTCAAATAGAAGACGAATTAGCATACAGCCTTTGAACTGAATACCTATTAAAAAAAATGTTTTCATAATACTATAATATTATGTTAAAACATAAAAGTTAGTATTAATAATATTCATTGAAAATTAGGCACAATGTAGTAGAAAAAAATTGCTGTTGGTCTATAGAAGTTTTGATTAAACAGTATGAAAACTACCCAATTGAAGTGAGATTCAGAAGGTAAGAATAATAGTTATAGTATGATGAAAAAACAACAACATTACTTGAATAAAAAATCTTTGTTCTTTTTTGATCTTGTCAATAATAAGAATTGAGCTAAAGTGTAATTTTCTGCAGCACAGTGAAGTATAAGTGTATAATTGCCATTTAATAGCACAGTGAAATTGAGCATCTTTGCTATCAGAGTGCATAGTATAGGAAGTCTAGCCTTTTGATGGCATGCTGAATAGAAATAGTAGCATCTTGTAGCGATACATGTAAACTACTGATGATCACATATTACAGTTGAAAAAGTAAACAAAAATTTAAATGATAGACCTAAAAGTCTTTACTATGGTTGTTAAAAAGATTATGCTATCACTTGCTGCACTACTAATATGCCACATGTATACCTGCATGTACATATAAATCTATACGTATTGACTTATGATACATTACGACACTAGCAATGGACTTGATTGGTCAGAGGGCTAAGCGACTTAAGTCACACTTTTTTAAAAGCATAACACACACTTATGAACTGTGGGATGCAAAAAGCACTGCTAAGAATGATGTGAGTATGATTTAAGTGAGCTGGACAATAATAGTGTGGTGTGGGTTACATGCTCAGCTAACTCATTAGTTTCACAGTTGACTCATTCATTTCCAGTTGTCCCTAAGCTTTGCCTCGAGAAACAGGAATAAAAAAAAAGTTGTAAGAAAAAATGAGCGCATTACCAATGCTTTACTGTCCAATAATTCTCATTGGATTGAATTTGTAAACTACTGATATTGATTCAGTCATTCTTGGTTGAAATAATTATAATAATAGCGAGGACTTTGAAGAAGTCGAAACATCGGGTTAAGTTTAATGAACATATTTTGGCTGTTAGAATGAGAAAATTTGCTATTATTACTGATATCATCTCACTTTGCTCCACTTGCTCGATTTCTCACATGGGTCACATATGCTATTAAAATATACATACCAGGACAGGTGACATGTTTCTTCATTAATGTTACTGCTATCTCCAATATTTCATAATCATTGAGAATATGAATCATGTCGTCTGCAAAACAACAACAACAACAACAAAAACAGCAACAAGAACAACAATAATAATGACAATAATGATAATAACAACAATACTATTAATAACAATAATAATAATAATAATAATAATAATAATAATAATAATAATAATAATAATAATAATAATAATAATAATAATGGTATGGCTAAATGTGTATGATTATTAGACATACAATATAATTAGCTGTGTTTTAAAATCATCGTTAAATCAACGGTTGAAATGCCAGTAATCTCCTAAATCAGAGTGTGACAGAGACAGACAAGCACACAGACAGACAGACAGGATGATTACTATAATCCTCTTGCGCATGCACACTAAGGGATAATAACTAGTGGTATGCTTGAGCACATCAAGCATGAGGCTTAGTTAAATGATGTTATTAAACATTCATTTGAAAATCACTTGCCCAAGTTAGTAAATAAGGTATACAGCATGCCATGCAATAATGACCAAAAAACAAAAAAAAAAAAAAAAACAAAAAAAAAACAAGCAAAAAAAACAACAAGAACAACAAAAACTTACCACTTAATGTCAACACTATCAAGATTTCAAGAGTTATTTCGGCAACTACCACGTCTCTTATGTGATGCTTTACAAGTTTGACGATACTTTCCAGCAACGCATACTCTCTCACCATTAATTGAAACTTCTCTGAAATAACAGGTAAATCAAATCAATTTACACTGACACAAAAACGAGTTAATTAAATAAAGAACCACTAGTGAGAATTGTCAAAACTTTGCCGCTAACATAGCTACATCACAAACCAAGATCTATTCTTAAAAGAATCCAGAGTTTAACCAAAAATACCACGTGATTATAAGCTGGGTGAAGCCTAGAATACAAAAATTAACTCCCAAACAGCAGATAGAATTACTTGTAAGTCAAGCTTAATGTGAGTTGAGAAGTCACATTGACAACTACAGTATTATACAATGTTATATATAAGTGATAGTAAAACAGAGCTAGTAAGAATAAAGTGCTATGAAATATATTTCGTTCATCTTAAACTATACTAAATTAAATAAATGCAAGTTAATGGTATTCAAACAGTATTGACTAACCTAAGTCGGCAAGACTAGCTATAATACAAAGAGCTTCAGTTACCACTCCAGCATAGAGAAGACATTTATCAATTATCACTCTAAGGTCAGAAAATACTCCGATTTGAAGTAAATAATTTTTCTGACTGTCGTTGCACCTAAACGAATAGCAACAAACAACAAAAGAAAGTACACCATGAATTTTTATTGTTAAGAATATAGCAGTGCTACATTACACGATCACAGAATTACAAAAAAAAAAAAACTCAAAAAAAAAAGAAAGAAAGAAAACACACACAAACACTCAATACTACATAGATATGGAAAACTAAACTGTTGTAAGTCATGGCTGTAAACATAATTATTACACATATCACGGAAATCTGCTGCATTTTTTATCTCCACCATCTGATAACCGTTTCTCCCAATGATAACATTAATTGGCGAGCGAGCGTAGCGAGCGAGACAGTATTAGGGGTGGGTAATGCAAAATCGGGTATATGTTATATGTATATATGTATGTGGGATGGTACGTATGCCCCTTAAACGCGCGCGCGGCGACCGTTTTTCTCAAAAAAAACACGGCTTTTTAGGCTTGACCCCAGTTTATTCTGAAACTACAGGATTAAGCAAGCCTTACTTTATACTTAAGCTCCAAAGTGTGAGAAAATTCCTGCGAAAATGCTTGCTTTTCAAGAAACAAAAAGTTGATTCGACCGGTTACTATGGCATTGAAGACCCTTTTCCAGACTTAATTTCGAAACTTCGCCGTTTTATGGGGGGGATACGGAGTGCCGGTTGTTGGTTGTCAAGAGCTGTTGGTAGTCAGAATGCCGTAGTATTAATGCTAAGGAAGCTACTACTTCTCGAGGGAAGCTGAGGTAAGTACGTAATTCCATATTTGTTAGCTAAATATGTAAAATTAACTCTGGCCTTTCTTTTTTGTAGCTAAGAGCTTGTCAACAGTGACTGGTAAATTCAAATCGTCAGATTGGCTCAAATTTGGTACTACAAAAGTTACCACTGCTCAAGAAAATGAGGTAAGAAAATAATTTTGTATTTGTGTGCTAAAATTGATTGTTTTTGTTTTTGTAGGTGAGAGCTTGTTGTCAAGAATTCAAGGTAATTCAGATGGTCAAAGTAACTTCAATCAGAAGTTATCAATACTCAAGAATGATGTAAGTAGTAATTCCATATTTGTTGGCTAAAATTACAAATAATAACACCGGTTTATTTTTTTATCGTAGCTGAGAGCTTGTTCAAGAGTTACTGGTGATTGAGATTATCAGAATGGCAGATGTTTGATACTACAAAAGTTACCATTAATCAGGTAAGAGAGTGATTTTGTATTTGTTTGCTGAAATAAAAGGTCATAACTGCTATTATAGTATTTGCATGAACTAAGCTAAAACATAGTAACAATACTTAGTTTTATGTTACCTAACATCAGGCTCGCTCGCCATTTGTGCTCAAGCACACCACTAGTTTATTTATATATAATATGTTTGGACGTATGTATGTCATTTTGTACTTTGACCCTCCGTATTTTTGTGATCGCTCGGCGTTCGACCCCGTCCCAAACTTCACTAAACAGAATCCTCTGGTTTAGCGACCATTACCCGTACACCTTAGAAATTGAATTGTTTACCGCTTTGAATTGTTTTGCGGGTGCTGGGAGCTCCATTTCTATTCGAGTTAGTGGCGGTAGGGTTGGGCGATATTGGGTTATTCCCATCACGGTACGATATTATAAAATTAATTGCGGTATGAGTAACTAACAACTATTTTTTTAAATTTAAATTAAAGTGTATAAATGAGAAAATTGTCATTGTCAAAATAATGATAGAAAAAGTTTTTTTCAGCAAGTATTTTAGTAATAAAGTTGATATTCAAGAATCCGTCAGCTCCAGCCATCGTCTCCCGCCTCTTTCATACGGCTGGACTGCGTATAGCACAGAAGAAAGTGTTGGCTGGTTGGTGTCAGTCGTTCCAGACCGTTTCTCACCTTCTCTCTTCATCAGGAGCCTGACTTCACTGTGAACCTTGGGGTGTTTGTTCTTTAGGTGCGATAGCAAGTTCAAAGTGTTCCCAGTAGCCGCCCTAACTTGCGTGCCGCAAATTCGACAAACAAGATTGTCCTGTTGGCTGCCTCCGCCACTATCATCCGCGATTAAACCGAAATACTTCTATACAGCCGATTTTGTACCGCATTTCTCGGTAAGTTGCTGTCCAGACGCCGTCACTAAAAAAAAAAAAAACGGTAAAATACAGCTGGAAGTCTATGCGTTGCGCATGCGCAATTTATCGCGGTATTTCCCGCGTTACTCGGTATGATTTCTTTTATCGTACCGCGACTAAATACCGCGATACCGCCCAACCCTAAGTGGCGGTGGTAAGTTAATACACTATTTGTCACAGTTATAAGCACTACTCAACAGCATTTACTTGACAATTCATTGTCCACTAGACGAACCACGAAAATAAGTCTTGCGTAGGTATGTTCAGTTGTGTGAAAGTATTGTGCGTTACAACTACTAATAAGAATATCACAAAGAAAATTTTAAATAACGTGACTTGATTTTGTTGCTTCTTTTTCAATTCAAACAGTTGAGAGGAGTGGTTACTATGGCATTGAATCCCCTTTACCGTATATGCGTAATTTAACAACTCAACTTTATTTTAGTAGTTTGAATAACAATAGTGTAGTTTAAGGCTCGCTCACCATTTGTGCTCAAGCACACCACTAGTTTAATTAAAAAAATTATGCAACAGTAAGAACAATAACATACCTATACATCAAGATTCCTTTGAGAGCTCTGCAGCCACATTCCACAACATCCATATTTGTCACCTTGTCATATATGTAGCCTCTCAGGCACTCCACAAGCACACTTGAAGCTCCTTTCTTTAGAAGTAGCTGTTGTAAGGTATCTAAAAAAAAGTTCATACATCTCTTATCAATTTCCATTTTCTATAGAGTAAATCAGTTACATATACATGTACATACCCTGGAATTACTCATCACAAAAGATCTTGTCACAATGACTTGGACATATTCTACTCTAATTACATGTACATACTCACCATCAGATTCTACCATGTAATAGAATACTGTACTTGCTACTGTAAATAGTGTAGTATTGGAGTTGTAGCTGAGATTGAGCAAAATCACCCATATATGATGATATAGAGGAAACCTGGTAAGATAAAATTCCAGTACATAGTCATATACATATATTATAAGAACACACCATTATCTCCTCCTTTTAAACTATACTGTAAACTATTTGAGAGCTGTATTAAGTGGCAGTAAAACAAGTCTCTTGGTGGTCATTGCAATAAACGTATGGCCATCAGGAGCAAAACAGCAGACCTTCTACCTGTTCACTAGGATAGAATTTATTAATAAAATCCACTTCCACCTTAATGTCTCCGTATAAAATAAACCTAATTACATTTGTGACCTTGAGGTGCCAATCAACTATTTCAAGTATATTTAGCAAAATAATTTCTTGTATGCTCTATAACTTAATAAACGTGCTGTATTAGCATCATAAGAGCTGACGAATATTAAATATATAAAATAATTTAAAATAACTCACTGATTTTCTTGGTCACCAATGTGGCAATGTAAGTCTGGGTAGACTATGAGAAGCACAGACAAAAGGTAGCAAGATGACTCACACACCTCCACATTGTCAATATGATAGTCCAAGGCAACATGAATCTGCTCAAGCCACTTCACTTGCATCACTTCTGATATCTTCGGAATACGTAACAGAAATATGTCGACATAGTTCCAACATAAAATCCAGATTTTAAACTTACATTTAATTTGGTGACGGAAAATAATGAATAAAAAATTTTGAAGGCATGAATGAGTACTTCAGTAGTGGCTACAAATTTTTCCAAAATGTCAGTAAGTAATTGAAGTACTTTCGGCTTCTTCAAGTACACTCTAATTATTGTTCTATCTTCTTTAATGGATTTTGATTTGCTTGATGGTTTGCTTAATTCTTGAAGCTCTACAACAATAATAATACCACTCATAAAATCTATATAATAATACCCGTGACCGACGATGACCGACGTACGTATTCATGAATAATTCATGATTCATGAGCTAATGAGCTAGAACGTGCAGACGCACAATACTCGTGAACTCGCGCTAAATTGCCGGGTAAACCTAGAGCGCAGGGTGAATCGGTTAGCAAAACCACCCGGCACAAAAAAACAAAAAAAAGGACAGTAGGCGGGAGTGGCGCAAAAACAGTAGAGCTGCTTTTGTGAACTAGCGCTGAATTACCGAGTAAACCAAGGACGCAGTTGTAAAGAAGTGAAGGGTTTGGCTAAGCTAGACTGCGAATTAGTTTGCAACCTAACCAGGTACAACGATAAACGAAAGAAGACAAGAGAGTGGCTGAGAAACAGGAGAATGGATAAAGTGTAGCTAGTATATAATATTATACACTCATGTGTCGTTAAGTAATGACAAAGATGACAGTGTGTGTACTCATGAAGAATTCATGCACTTAAACAGTTTGATAAAGCATCATCTTTACCAGAATGGGTAAGTGTCATCACATTCAGCAGAAGTTGATTAATTGCAACTAAGAAGCAGGTGGATAGGCAAGGATAGTGGTGTCGGTTATAAAAAGGAAGGCAAAAGTACGAAAGAGAAGGGAACAGTTTGCATAGCTTAAGTCCATAATCATAATAAGAGGGACAGCGAGATTCAGAAGCAGGAGAAGGAGGAGATGAAACTCCTCCATGACTCAAGAAGAAAGAGCTGAAGAAAGGAAAGGTGGGGGATAAGAAAAGCTGAGATAGTTCAGGAAAAAAAGAGAGCAGGAGAGGGAACTGATATAACCTTATCAATGTAGAGAATGATAACCATGAATAAAAATAACTTATGCTACTCTATTCTTACTTATAATACATCAAACGCCACTGTGAAGTGGGGTCCTCGCTAGTTGTTGTTTTTTTAAAATAATATAAATACTTTTTTTTTTAAATAGTGACAATACTAAACGTTATTTCTATAGTTTGTATTCCTAACCTGCAAAACTGAGAGCTTCTAAAAGTCCTAAAGTTTCTGGAACAATATCTTCATGAGATTGATTATCCGCTAAGATATTGTAAATGAATTCCACATCATTACGCAGATCTTGCAAATATTCCAAACGAACACTATGCCTAAAAACAAAAAATAACATATAACATTATTAGACTGTCAGCTCAACGCTATAGGTTGATTAAAAGATGATGACATTTAAAAGCAAGTGAAGTGAGTATAAAAAACCCAGGATAAACTTACGAATTTTTTATGTGTATGAATGGGTTTGGTATGTCATCACTCATTGTACACATATGTAATTATGTTTAATCTATTTGCTACACTAATTTAATTGATAATTAACTTACGTCACAATCCATTTGAAGCATTTAAATCCGCTAGAAACCACACCCAACTCTGGTGCATGTCTCTTGACTGCTAACAGCAGCCAGGTCAGATCTCCGCACATGCCCACAGAAGTAGCAGCAAATGCATCCATTTCTAGGAGAACCGATAGTGCCAGAAGTCCAGACCTTTGTACTGACCTACTTGCCACGTGAATTTTGAGAACTTTTAAAACGTCCAGATAAACTTTGTTCTCCTTGTACGCAGTCTCATTTAAGGCTGTAGTAACAAAATATTTGTGCAAAATGTGTCTTGATGTAAACAATTTGTTAATAATCTGAGCTTAAAAATGATCAATGCTTAGTATTGACAGTTAAAAACAACTACTGCACTATTAATGTCATGAATTTCAAACATGCTCAAACATAAAATGACTTCATAAAATTAGCATAATATTACACTAGTATTCTGGATTTGTTCTACGAAATTGAGATCCCTCAGTGCATGAGAGTGTTTAAGAGTCAGTTTTGGAACTGACAATGTACTAAAACATGTTTTATCTACTGCACAGCCTGTTCATGTGTAGCTGTAGGGATTCGGATAAAAACCATAAAATGTGGACACCAACCATGGTGAAGCTTGTAGCCAAATAGCAATCCAACTGTCACTTTGAACTCTCATTGCTGACAGTGAGTAAGGTTGCTTTTATAGATACCACAATAAAACCAGATGGAGGCAGCTTGGCTTTACTTACTTTCAATGCAGTTCTTTTAACTCCATTGAATGAACATTTTGTACCACATGAATGACTAGCTACATCTATAGTTCACTAATTTGCTAGTCCATACAGATGTTCTTTAGCTCTCAGAACACGTGTGGTTGATGGTGATGGTGGAGGTAGGTGGTGGTGGTGTGTGTGTGTGTGTGTGTGAGTGTGTTGTACGTATCATACACACACTTTCCCCTGCGAGTTCTCAGCCCAGCTCCAGGAGCTTTGCAATTGCAAGGCTCACAGTGCCTGCTTAGTGCACAGGCATCTCCACAGGCATCCTGGCTCTGTCAGGTGCGCGTGACCACCTAGCGGCAGCTAGAGAATTTGCATTTTTTTTGGATCACAAACCATAGGACCAAATTGTAGATGAACAGCAGAACATGGTTAGAACTTATTTTAGTGAGGCCAGAAACGGGGCAAGCTCTTAAGAGCTTGTGCTTGTAAGTACTTTAAGCAGCACTGCTTTTCAAGTGCTTAATGGTGCTTTAAAGAACTTGCTTCAAATACCACAGCATGGCAGATAGATAAACATTCTAATCATTTGATTGTGCATCTAAGCTAATAGCAGCTGCTTATATAAAATAAAAAAAAGTGCACTGCTGAGCTAAAGTTATTGGTAGTGCCAATCACTGCTCCAAACTCCTGCTGAGAATAACCAAAGTGCCTACGAGATTGAATATCTGGAAAAATACATATATAGATGAGAAATAGTGCCCATTAGTATCAGTTATTTTTTCTCCATTACCAGTCAAGATTCCTGCCCCATCAGCTTCAGTAGAACACATGTTCAGCAAGTGTTTAGGCACAAAAAAATGCAGACTGATTGAAAGTACTTTCCACATACTAATGTTCACTGCAATAATTAGTTCATTATTCACTGACCTTTGCGCTCTAATTATACATTACAAAAATATAGATCTGTGAGTTAGGGTTCGTTTAGGGGGCACTCACCCCCTTGAAATTATTTCACCGGCCTTACAATAATTCTTAAAATTTTGTAAGCAAAAAGCAAAGTTAAAAAGTGAATAATGAAGGTGATTACAAATGCTTACAACTCATAAGTTTATATCTGTTCTAATTCTTGTCTCGGTAATTGAAGCCCATTTTCTCTTCTATCGTAATTATGTATGAAAGTTGTGATCCCTTTGAGATAATGCAAGGTCAATTTCCCCTCCCCCACCCATCCTTCTTTGATTAAAAAAAACCCAGGTGAGTAACAAAAGAGAAAGTAGTAGGGAATGGGGGGGGGGGGGGGGGGGGGGGGGGGGTGGTCTATACTATATGCTCCTATAATAATACTTTTCAGTCATTCTCGGCTGAAATAATTATAATAATATGAAATTTTTCTCTGTTTAACAGCCAATATTTTTTATTACAACTTAAGAGGACTTCGGCAAGAAGTCAAAACGTCGGGTTAAGTTATAATTAAAAATATTGGCTGTTAAAAAGAGAAACATTTCCTATTATAATAATACTTTGCTGATCATTAAATGACAACTGCAACAACAACAACAACAACAACAACAGTACAAACCACAAAACTAGCACACATACAATTAGCTACTTTATTACATACCACACATGGCTAGTGAAGCAATGGTGTCCAGGGCAGTGGTGACTACTTGCTCATTTTCTCCGTGATTTCGCAACACTTGCACGACTTGCCTAATTTACAGCACAGGCATGTGAACCTTGTATATTACTACACTACTCTCGTTATAACAACCCTTTACCTGAAAGCTTGGTGATCCTCCAGAGTTGCTCTGAGATCCACAAAGTCATTACAACTCATTAAAACACCACATCCAGCCTGTACGCAAAGTGATAACACACGCGCACACATACACAAACAATTAGTACGAACTCAGCAAACATTATGACAGACAATTTTGTTGTTATAACCATACTTTACCATTTAAATGAGTGTAGAATGTTTCTAATTAAAGACTTTTAACATACTACGACATACCAGAAGAGTGATGCAGCCTACCCATAATACATGAGACACGAGAGAATATCATGGCCTCACTAGCTCATATGCCAATAAACAAAACAATATCAATCCACTTTAGTAAATTATACTACATATATACATACATATATATATATATATATATATATATATATATATATAAACAAATTCATAGCATCCTTCAGCCTAATGACAAAAAGAAATTACAAACCACTGTATCAGTTCCAGTTACAAAGCAAACTACGTCACATGGCAATCCCATTAATGGCACATGCATGTACACATAAGGTAAAGTTGTAGTTGGTATTGTGCAGTCACAATGTATTGACACAAATAAACAATGACCAGTTTGAAAATACATACAGGCACCAATAGTGAAGCAATGCAAACAGTCAGGCCATTGACAAGACCACATGTCCATGTAGGTCATCTTGCTACAATAGTCACACTTGGTCATGCTTATTGCTACACACATCAAATTATTTAATTCCAGTGAAGCTGACTTACTATGAATAGTGACTTTGCGATAAATATGTAAGTCTTCAATTCAATTAGCCCGCAGGTGTGTATGTGTGCACATTCTGCTAATAAGTTTAATGGCAATATTTAGCAACATATTAACAGCTCGTTAAGCTGACATTATTATATAGTAAACAATCCACATCATTTGTGATCCCATAACAATACAAATAGTGGTTTGATGACCATTACCAATTTTAACTCTTAGGTGGCTGGATTGTTTTCGACATGATTCTGTCTACATGCACAAAATGCCCACACAAAATGTATGCAACAAACTTTTTCACTCTCCACGACACAATTTCATGCATGGACAATACCTCCTGAGCTGCAGAGTGTGATGAGAGGCTGTCCATCATTCTAGTTATTATCAGAATAACATCTCTCTCCAGAAGAAGTTGCAGACAGTTCCAGTCAGCTGCACAGGAAACAATGACATAAAGGAGAGGTATTATTTTTGTAAAGAGAAGATTGATTATAAATTCCATTACCAATGTCCTATACATCAAAGCGGGCATGGCAGCTTGTCTACCCATCAGGTGCAGTTGGCAGGCTTCTCACTCCTAGTCTCAACCACACTCTTAACCCAACCACTACTAGGATGTTCTTTTGCAAGCAAAATGTTTTGCAGGAAAAAATTCTCTTAAAAAAATGTCTCTAATATTCAGCTTTAATGAAATAAATGATACCATAGTGTTGATAGACCAAACAACCCACCACAGCAGTGCAGACTTTCTCTGCAATACTGGTACCGTTCACAACAATCTCATAGTCCCTAGCCTGACAGTTTATTAAAGCCAATATATATATAATACTTATAGCACGAGTCAGAGTACAATATGGGAAAATATTTTACGAGCACGCAAAATATTTTCACGAGCCAAAGGCGAGTGAAAATGTGGCGTGAGAGTAAAATATCATTCCCATATTGTACGACGAGTGTGATAAGTGATTTATTGCTTCTTTGAAATTTTTCTCAACCGGTTACAATACAATTTTCATTGATTTTACTCGCTACGCGCGCGCTACAAGGAGCGTACAATATAAACCGTACAATATGGGAGAATACAGAACGCTCGCGTGATGCGGAAATATTCAAGTAAAAATATCAAAGCTGCAATAAATATATATATATATTTATTGCAGCTTTGATATTTTTACTTGAATATTTCCGCATCACGCGAGCGTTCTGTATTCTCCCATATTGTACGGTTTATATTGTACGCTACTTGTAGCGCGCGCGTAGCGAGTAAAATCAATGAAAATTGTATTGTAACCGGTTGAGAAAAATTTCAAAGAAGCAATAAATCACTTATCACACTCGTCGTACAATATGGGAATGATATTTTACTCTCACGCCACATTTTCACTCGCCTTTGGCTCGTGAAAATATTTTGCGTGCTCGTAAAATATTTTCCCATATTGTACTCTGACTCGTGCTATAAGTATTATATATATATATATATATATATGTATAATACAATATAAATCCTGGTAAATCTTGACAACAACTTTACAATACAATATTATTAGGAGAGACTAATAGAGCAGCTCCGTCATTCGATCTTTCCTACTAGCTATGTACCTTTCTTTATGATCTTGGCCAGACCAAAGCTGGCAGCACACAACTTCTCTGCATCGTAACTCCCGACCAGTTCCGTCACATAATGCACTGTCTCCGCCAGCAATGAAGACTTTTCCTGCTGGATTAAATAACAAGTAAATAGTATTTAATAGCCATATTAATTATGGTACCTGAAAATGTTCCATCCTTAAATACAATAAAAACTCCAAAACTTGTAGCATTGATATTATTACATACAATGAAAAACCTACACAAGTAGTCCGTGAAAGATAGCGAAGTGACTGATTATATATGTGACCGTCTACAGGAAAACCGGGCACAACGTGGCGTGCGTAAATATCGAGAAAAGATCGATCGATTTCTTAAAAATGTATTGTTTCAAGCCGACGGAAGGGAACGGTTAGGTCTATTATAGTGGGAACGACTTAAGCTACGACGATAAAACTTGGAGAGCTCAATATCTGGACGCCGACAACTCTGTAAGTGCAACAAAAAAAAATTCGAAGGGTGCCGCGTTGTGCCCGGTTTTCCTGTAGACTGTCACATATGCAGTGACTGATAGAACTGCAGGTAGAGCTTTTTAAATGCCATGTAGAAATTTCTCAGCAAAGGTACCGCTTAATGAGTGAAAATATACACCTGCCTTGTTGGGAACTGTCACCACTTGAAGTACTTGTTAAGAAAAAATAACTTCGACCTGAATGTTAGTTTTCCTTTAAGTATGAAGTAAGATAAACATAGGGTGACACCTATTGTACACTCCTTGAATAAATACTTGCAAAGACTTTTTTTTAAATGAGGCAACGACTAATTCTAGTAAACCTGTGAACATTATATTTATAATGTGGCAAGAAGAAAATGATGCTAGGCTTCTTCACCATAGTAGTTGCTCCATAATTGTATAATAGCTTTCAAGTCACACAGTTCAATAGCTTTAATAGGGTGTCCTCTGCAAGTTTGTGTGGCTTCTATTTAAAGCAATGTCTGTATTGAATTACAATAAATATGGCAGACCTGCCCAAGGTAGAATACGGAGAAAAGAAGGAAAAAAAAAGAGAGAGAGAAAGAAAAGAAAAAGGGGCATTCATTCAAACAGGCTTTATTTTCCATCACTACAATTTTAATTGCAGGTTCTTCATGCAATTACTTTGCACAAATAGAAAAACTTCTTCAAAGGTGAACAGAGGAAACTAATTTTGAAAATGGCAAATCGAATTCAATTCCCGCCTCTATTCTATTCACATCAAGTACATGCTATTGGCAAGTTCACAGATTTCATGTTCCAATCAGTCTTACTAATACTACACTCGAGGCTGTCTCCCAGACTTAAGTATTGATAATAGCTAGCCAGTTGCGACCGTAGCCACAACACTGAAGTACACACCACCCAGTTGAGAAAACAACTTACGGCTAAAGTATCATCATTGGCAGCCCCAGATTTAAAAGTATGCTTACAGCTATCTTCCATAATTTTCACACAACATCAACACTGTACAGGCTACAGCAGCACTCACTGAACCATTCCACGCCACACCCCCTCCTTCAAGACAAAATAATTAGGTAAAGAAAGCCAACGTATTAACTTGGCTTGCGACCATTTACCATATTTATTAGTTTATTTGCCTTTCACAGGTAAACTCTGCCAAACCCTTTACCATACCGCTTCACTCTTTCTTCGCGCCCTAAATATGTCTAAGCTTGCGCGCCCTAAATGTCTAACCTTGCGCGCCCTAATGTCTACCTTGCGCGTCCTAAATGTCTATTTCCCTGAATGTCTACCTAGCTCGCCCTATTACAGCTCGACCTAATGTACTCAACTCAACTCAAGTCCTAGCACATTGATTAGCCCGATTTTGAAACGAACGGCTTTCCATAGCGGTAGGGAGGGGCATTGATAGCTACACCTATAAATATTTTCACAATCATATTTTTGAAAGGGCCCACCAATCTGTCATCCAATTATTATTCAAATTAATTAAATGCCTGACTTTTAGAACTCATTATATGTTGGTTTCTTTTTAATTTTGTATAATTCCATTGATTTTTGGTCTTGTAGGGGAACTTGAATTTTAAACCAAATCTTTGGCATTTCTCACTTTTTTCACTTTAGGCTACCCATTTGATTTATGGCTGCATGATGTTCAAATTACTGTATCAGATGGATAATTGTATGGCAATATTTATGACTGTGCTGAGGAAAATAGAATAATTATATGGAACTGGAAAATAAAAATAATTCTAGTCATTTGTGGACAAAATTATAAAAATGTTTTACTACAATACCACTCCTAACTTTTTCAATTCCTTTAGCTATAATTGGAAGAATTAATAGTAATGAATTTTGTAACTGAGTTGCTTGTACTAATCTCCTGGCTATTTATCTGGTCCCTATTTTAATTACAGTAACAATTTTCATGATTTTAAAATTCATTTTCAAGTACAGTATTTCTGTAGAAATTCAAACTATAACAACTGTTAATTTGTGGTTTGATGGTAGCTGTTTATATAACTATCAAATGTACACTGCCTTGTGAAGTCTAAATAACCGTCTCTGAAGTTTGGGAACACTTTATCCTACATACAATAAATCAAAGATAAAAAAAAGTTGAGTCAATATGAGTGAAGTCCTTTAAAATGTTACTGATACTATTAAATCTTCTTTTACCAGCCCAAGGTGAGCTGTACAAGCTGCTAGTTATTGTTACAAAATTAAAACTGGCAAATTATTATAGGCTATAATGGAACCTTCTCCTTAAAGTCTGGTAATTCTTTTTCTGGAATTCTACATTATTCTCTTGATCGCAGTACAACTGGACAAGACATACTACCTGTGTGTGGAATGACTTGGAACCGAATCCACACAGAGATGGTTTGTAGAGATATACTTGGTACAAGTGAGTCAGGTACGTAATAAATTTAGCTGAGAGAAAAAGTACACTATTTTAGTTTATCACTTACTATTGTAGATGTGACAACAGGATATGAAATAAGAAATAGTAATGGTGGTATGTACATACAGTGGAACTGTACAGGACAGACTTTGAGTAGCTGCACTCCATCATTAGCTCCATGCAGCACCACTATATACATTGGATGTAATGGTAGGTGTACTATTAATGTAATGCAGTAGTAAGAGGTGATAGATACTAGTAAATATCATTAGGATTTTGTGCAAGTGATGGTAGCTGTTCTTGCAATGAAGGATTTGGTGGTTTCGGATGTAATTCAGGTAACTAAAGATTGTTATAAATGTTGAATTATAATCCACTAAACAATGTTTAGTTTTATGCAGCCCTCAATGTTCAAATGGAGGCCAGTGTGTGTTTCCTGATGAGTGTAGGTGTACATCTGGATGGCAAGGAGATACATGCACTACACGTAATAGTATTGTCTAGAAATATTTAGATTGTTAATTTAATATTATACATATTCCCTCTAGCAATATGTACTCATAACTGTTCTAACAGAGGACGCTGTGTGAGACCTGATATTTGTGAGTGTACTGACTTACAATGGACAGGAACTGACTGTACACAAGGTAGACTGTGATAACTAGTAATAAATTATATTGACTATGGAATGGTCACCTTCATAGCCATTTGCAATCCTCAATGTGAAAATGGAGGAAGATGTGTAGAACCTAACATATGTGACTGCACAGAAGGATGGAATGGAACTACTTGTAGTGAACGTAAATTTACAGCAGTAGTGTGATAATAGTTATAGTAATTGTTATGACTGTTTATTAGCACTTTGTGAGCAAGAGTGTATGAATGGAGGAAACTGTACTCATCCAAATACATGTACCTGTACCACACACTGGGAAGGACATGACTGCACAACTGGTTAGTAAACTATTACTCTAATATCAATAAGGTACTTATAGCAAATGAAGGCAAAATACTTCTCATATTTCATTTATTTATTTAGCTGTATGTAATCCTTCATGTGCTAATGGAGAATGTGTGTCACCTGATAAATGCAGCTGCTCAGAAGGATGGATGGGTAATACTTGCTCTGAAGGTACTGTGTGTACATAATATGTCATTTTTCTTTAATTTTTTATATTCTTATGAACTTATAGCAATATGTTTTAGTCCATGTCTCAATGGGAACTGTACTCTACCAAATACCTGTACTTGTAATATTGGTTGGGAAGGATCAACTTGCACAGAAGGTATAGTAGTTGTGTCATTAATATATAATATATTCTGATTTTGTTATTCCTCATATCAGCAATATGCACAGTTCCATGTCAAAATGGAGGACAATGTATTGGTCCTGATACATGTAACTGTACAGAGCACTGGACAGGTGAAACATGCTCCATTGGTAAGTGAAGAACTTTGTTTTCTTTCGTTTTTAATTTATACGATTATTTCTGCAAGGTAGCCGTATGCACCCCTGGATTCTGTCTTAATGGAGGCAACTGCTCTTTACCCAATAGGAGATGTTTCTGTACCAATGAATGGACAGGTGACAGGTGTGAAAATGGTAAATCTACCCTTGTAATATTATAATATTGTAACTATTCAAAACCCAAGGTTTCAAAATTGTGAACAGAACTTGAATCTAAAAAACTAATGTATTCAGGCCTGCAGCAAAATTTTAAAGGTGGCTTTCCCAATTTGATATAGCCTTTGATGTGAATATGCCCTTTGATGTGAATGTGCCTTTTGATGGAAGAACTTTCCAATGCTACTATTTTGTTTGTTGGTTCATTTCAATGCTATTAGACTACATAACTTTAAAAATGAAAATAGAGGGTATACAATTTTTTTAAACCCATATAATTTAGCTGTAGTTATTATTAGTTTAAGCTGAATATGCAACAAACTGATGGATTGTATTTCTCTTGGGAGTTTCTGTTATTTCTTTAACATCAAATGCTAATATCATAGTTAATATTATGAAAGCAAACAACTCTACTGTTTCTTGCTTGAGTGCAACTTGAAGTAGTAGGAAATTACAATTGATTTTTATTTTGCTGTGATGGATAGGGAAACGATCATTGCAAAATCGAACTGCTTTTTAAGTGATAAGAAGCTGCATTATGACTAAGTAAGCATGCATCATAAACAAAAAGGAATGCTCATACAAGAAAGTGGAGCTGTATTTTTAAACATTAGTGTTAATTAAACTTTTTGACCATAATAACTTCATGACCTATATGTCCTTCCCCCATACATCTTTAAACAACAATCAGGTTCCGAAAATGAAACTTGAATAAAATGATGTGAAATAATTGTGACAAATAATGATACATTGTAGTTGTTTCAAGTTTAAAAAAGCAAAAACTTCAAGAATAAACACAATTGTGTTATCTAAACAGATCACTGATAGTAACACCAGATTTCTTTGGGAGTTTAACCTATAATAGCTAGTAATTACAGACTGTTTATCTGGGATGAAGTTTTTATGGTCAAAAAGTTAAATTGTACTAGTGTTTAAAAATACTGCAGACCCATAGGCAGATGGGCCCACTGCCTTGTATTAGCCTTTGAGTGAAGAAAGTGACAATCCTACTTGTATAACAATGGCCTCCTTCCCATTCTGGTGGACGCTTGCAATTGTTACTAACAGCGATCCGTTGAGACAACACAATTTTGTTTGTGCTTGAAGTTTTTACTTTTTTTTAAAAGCTAAAACTAATATTATTATGTTTCACAATCCTTTCACGTCATTTACAAGTTTCATTTTCAGAACCTGATTATTGTTTAAAGGTGTATGGGGGAAGAACACAAAGGTCTTATACATAGTATATGTACACTGAACAGTTTTCATTAGCTATGACAATTTTTATTGAATGTACATATGCAGCTGTCTGTACTCCATCCTGTCTGAATGGAGGAAGGTGTGCTGTTCCTAATGTGTGCAACTGTACTTCAGACTGGAGGGGAGAGACATGCTCTGAGCGTAAGTCTATTTGTGGTGGTTCCGATATTGGCAAAGCAAACACTGTTAATATGTTGACTTAGCAATATGTAGTGATGACTTCTGTAAAAATGGAGGAAACTGCAGCTATCCCAACACTTACTGCTCTTGCACAGCTGACTGGATGGGAAGTCGTTGTGATATTGGTAAAAAACACACATGAGATTTACTTGATTACTTTTCAAAGAGACGATATTAAATGTTAGCAATATGTGAAGATGGCTTCTGCTTAAATGGAGGTACATGTTTTCTCCCTAACATTGAATGCAAGTGTCCAACAGAATGGGAAGGAAGTCAGTGTGATACGGGTAAGGTGGTCTACTTCACTAAAAGGCTAATAATGAAACAATGTATATCCTGTCAGCCATATGCTCTCCTGGGTTCTGCCATAATGAAGGCAATTGTTCTGTTCCTGACACAAGCTGTGCATGTACCAGTGACTGGGAAGGCCCACAGTGCAAAACAGGTTTAAATTCATTAAATTAATATTGTTTCTTAGGATAATAAAAAAAAATTGTTTAGCAAAATGTGCTCAAAACTTCTGCAAAAACTGGGGAAGTTGCCGGTACCCTAATGTTAACTGCACATGCTCTATTTTTTGGACTGGTGATACTTGTGAGGAAGGTAATTCACAATAATTGCAGTGACTGTGACTTTATTATATTGTATTCCTTAACGTATTAAACAGTGAACTACATCACCCTCATAGTGTTAGGTGTGGGCTTAGTCTTGTCATCCATAGCGGCCATAATAATTACCTTCATGTTGGTGAAACAATGCAAGAAATCAAAGAATACCATCAACAATACGAGGTAAATGACAACCATAATAAAGAGAAAATAGTGGCTTCTTTCAGCAACCAAATAAAATCATATTATTTCTACATAATAGTAATTAATGCTATAATAACTGTATAAACTGAACTGCGAGTTATGTATGATAAAGTTTAGCAATAATGTATCTACATTATTGAGATATGATAGGAATCTTCATGAATATACCTTTACAGTGCTTGTGAGTAATATTAGAATTACCTTTTAATTTTTTTTCAAATATAATCAAATCTTCAAAATATAACACCAGACAATATAAAAAGAGTTTTGTTCTGTAATAATATTAATTAGGAAGAATTCATGCATTAAAACCTGTGGGCACACCCACATGAAGAAGGAAAAAAAAAAGAACATATGTGTGTGTGTGTGAACATTAATTGTTTATGCTGTAGCGTGGGAACAGCAGTTGATTGCGTAGTCGTATGTGGTCATGATTTGTTTGTGTCAGTTGTGTTAATAAATGTAGGAATGTTGTATGCATGTGTGCATGTCTGTAGCAGAGCAGGAACTTTGCAGCCTTTCGTGTGACTTGTAGGTGTGGTTTCTGTGTTGTATTTAAAGCGGAGTTTTGTGTCATTGTAGTAGTCTTAGCTCATGTCATTCAATTAGTATTGCGTGCATTTTTCTCTTAAAGTAATTTAATCTACCTTAAGACCTAGCCTGAGGATTGTTCAGTGGTTCGCCTTGGGTAGCTATAGAGGACCTTGATTCTGGTGGCAGCAACTATTTTGCTGTCATCAGGTGCGAGCAAGCCAAGCAGAGTGACAACTCTCCTGAGCAAACCAACAAAAACATTCATTCAATCGTGATAAAAAGGGTCTATATTTTTGGCAACTTCAAGTAAAATAATCCATAATCTATAATACAGAGAGATGAATAGACCTGTGTATCTCATATAAGTTATGTAATTATATCACTGTAGCATCTGACTTAATAACCTATATGACTAATTGTCTATATGATAAATTTTGAAAAAATATTCAAGCATACAATTCCTAGCCATAATGTGTAAAGAGAACTGGTGAAGCTGGTAGCCACAATGGCATATAGCATGCTCTTTACAGCAAATAATAATCATAGTTTAGATGTAATTGTAAGTTCAAAATGAAATTAAAATCAACCGTGGCATGTTTAACTATTTATATTATCTTATACACTGATAAAAAGTGAAATATAATATTGCTTAGTTAGTTAAGTTGGTAATAATATGAAGATACTTACAAATTTTAATACAGAGAAAAAATGTCAAAGTATTGCTCAAATTTTTACTTCGTTGTTAATTATTTTATGTACAGAAAATCTTTTCGAAGGTCACTTTTTGGAGATAACATTAAAGACATCTCCTCTCCTATTGTATATCCTTTCTTATTCTCCCTTAATTCAATGAATCTTAATCTTTTGAGGCACAATGTTAATGCTTCAAATATTACTTTACAACAAGATCCTAGGGTTGCTGACAAGAATAACAACATTGAATTTAAAGCAGAAGGTGAAAATCATGAGATTTCTGGAAGAAAAACCAGGTAACAGAAGTTTGAATTAAATTAATCTACAAATTGTCAAGTTTTGAGGAACTCTGAATAGGGCTTTGGGTGTGATGATTTACATAGGAGGAGTTTTATGGGGAGACAAAATTTAAATAAAAATCTCCTATTTGATCTATCTGAAATGAAATAGAGTATTAAATAGATATATATAATAAAATAAATTACAGTGCATATATTTTGTGACTATTTGACAGTTTCTCAAAGAATATCTCATTGAGTGAGATTCCAGAAACTGCAACACAGAATGAAGACTTTGCGACAACAGAAAATATTGCATACCACACAACAGCTATTTGTCAAGTTCCTAATCCAGCATACTACATTTCTTGTCCAAGAAACACAAATCTTCATTATGAAGTGGTAAATTTGGTGGAAAGCACGATCACACAGCATGAAGAACCGGAAATGGATGCCTATGATTATGTTGATGTCTCAATCAGGGAACCTTAAACAATTAGCTGAATCAGTAATATATTTGCAAAGCATTGTGTGCCAAACTCTTCCCTCTACCCACTTATTGAAATATTTAGCAACACTTAAATCTCAATGGCTTGATCTAAAGGCGGGAAAAAAAGTGACAATTTTTTAATGACAATTGAACTGAATTCATTGTATTCTCAGATAATTCATTTGTGGACTTCAAGTGTTTTACAAATGTGATAAATAATTCTGTCAACCCATAAAATACGAGAGTAAATCTCCAGACTATTAGTATTCACTACCATCACCTGTGAGATATTCACAGCTAACAATTGAAGTAAATGTAATTCAACAAATTTCTCCCTTCACTTCATAAATGACCAGGACAATATTTATTAGTTAATTTCCAGCTTTTGTTAAATCATAGATATGATAGATATAAGACAACTTTATTCCATGACTCTTTATACTTTAGGCAGCTAGTTTTATCAAGAGTTAAATTCTAACAACCAGTGCTAGTTTTGATCAACAAGGAGCAATTTTTTTTTTGCAGTAGAGAAGAAAAAATTTATTTATGACAGTGTTATTCTGAATATAAGTCTTATACATTAGTATTTTTACAATAACAATGTTAATGTACCTATAATGTGTAATAATTTTTTCCTGATAGACAACAACAATATTAGATCTAAAAGTTGGGAAAAATTAATATAGTCAATAGCAAATAACCCTTTTTCAAAAAGTAACAACACAATATAATTATATTACATGAAAATGAAACTGCAGATTCAAGGACATTTACAAACTCCTGATATGATCTTTCATCTCTTCTATAGATGTTTATCAATGGCTACTATGTAAGTCTGAATAAACTAGTAATAATGAGAAGGAAGAGGAAATGTATCAAAATAATAATGAAGTAACATGCAGTAGCCCATGAGAATAGGAACAAAAATTGATTGAGAAAAAACTGGCTGATAAATGAGATTTTTTCTTTTTTAGATCACGGTACTGGTAATCATAATATTTTATGTACATTTTTTTCTAATTATCAAAAAATAACTTTTACTTCTATTCTACATTAATTAAAGCTACTTATAACAAGACTACACACACTATAAACACAGAATTAACTGGTCAGCTGATGCCTTTCACACACCATATCCTCAAGTACAGTTGGCCACATCATCATTCTGGTCAGTATTTCCTTCAGATGTATCTCTAACGTGTCTTCGCTCAGCTATAAATTTGAAAAAGGTGTATTTAGCTTTAGTCTCAGAAGCATCCTTGTTATTAAAAGATGATAGGATCCAAGAATTGAGGCTTAACAGATTTGTGTTAAAATAAACCTTGAACCTTTTGTAATTTTGGTAAAGGTCCTACTCTATCCAGTGTGACACTCTTAAAAGGAACATTAAGAAATCTCAATGGATCCCCAGCATGTCATAATTATTAAACTTGTTAGTTGGTTGGAATCACAAGCATGATCTACATTAAGTCTCAACATCTTGCAATGTATGGCCAACAGTAGGTTTATGACAAATAAATAATTATGTTGAGTGTATATATTGTACAGTATAGCTACTTGGACATATAGAGGAACACTACACAATCACAATTAATACTTAAAACTTCAAATGCCGGTCTTTTGTGACAGTCATAGCTATATTTTCTTCAAACATTCTCACATCCAGAAATTAGTCTTTCCATCAACAAGGTACCCAACCTTACAACTTCCCGCAAATACTTCCCAGATGCATCCTTCAACCCATGAGTAAAAGAGTTTGGACACAGTGCTAGCCTTTGACAAGCCGACATTGTTATAAAGCCTGCATTTTATATCCAGGTAAGTGGTTGTCATATTTTGTAAGATATCTAAGCACTAGGTTTTTGCACTTTGGTGTTACCTTGGCTAAAAGAATAGTTTTCCACTCGTCTAGTCCAACTCTAAGTGTTAGTATATTATTGACAAGCGAGCGAGACTCTCTCAGCGGTAGCACAATTGAAAATCAGGGATATTTGTTTGTTTATATATAATGTGTGGACATACGTATTTATGTCATTTTATACTTTTTTGTGTTTGCTTCGTGGTCTACCCTCTCCCATACCTCCACTAAACAGAATCTTTTGGTTTAGTGATACCGTATCATTCAAGGAAATTAATTATTTACCCCTGTGTATTAATTTGTTTTTGAATGCCACAAGACCTACTTAGGTCTAAAAACTAAGTTATATTCAATACTGTGCAGTAATTCTTTAAAATTTCTTGGTTTTTTTTTCAAGTCACAAAAAGTTCTGGCTAATAGTTACTATGGTATTGAACCCTTTACCAGACATAATTTTTAAAAACCCAAACTTTTTTAGTAGCTGTGAGTGCTTGTTGTGAAAAAATACTTGTAATTCAGATAGTCAGAATGACATATATTGAGACTACAGAAAATATTAGGACTCGGGAAATTGAGATAAGAAAGTGGTTCTGTATTTGTTAGCTAAAGTATACTATAATGGTCACTATATACTTTTAGAAATGGACTGATAGATTCTTTTGATGTGTTAAGTTTGTGCACTGGCTCGTTCACTCTTTGTGATCAAACACATCACTAGTATATATATAATATAATATATAATCACATCTTTGAACCAAATCTTCTTTGCACCTCTTACTCTCTGGATATTGCTGCAGCATCCATTCAATGTCAAAAAGTACTGGAACTAGAATAACACAGACAAGAAATTATAATAGTCATTATCATACACTGAGTATGCAAAGTTTTGTTATATTATCTTATTATTTCAGGCTTTTCAAGAAGACCCATATCTCCTACAGTACTCATTCTTAAGGTAAAAATTGTCACTGAACTGACATATGGTAAAAATCGTCACACAAATACCCTGGAAAAAAACAGAACTACGGACAAACTGTTTCCCACAATTAAACATCGTAACTTATTACAATGAGAGATTACTACAGAAGAAGAAAAGAGGTAACCTGGTACTAGAATAAAATACTTGCAGTAGAGCAACATTGGTATTTAAAAAAAAAAAGGATTGAAAAAAACTAGAGTAAGTTTATATCTATACAACAGATCTATATTAGTTACTGTAAGAGTAAGTAAGAGAGTTTGGCTGGACGGAACTCATCCTTCGAATTTGATAACTTTTGATTTATACTTTTAAATTTGTTTGTGAAATTTATCTAGTTCAGTTTATTTCTAGCGTTGACTTAACACAGTTTCCCAAAGCGTTTCCCTTTTTAAACAGCGGCTTCGCAAAGTCTACCAAACCATGAAGAAGGGCTATGGCTGCAACTTAATGCGCAAGCTCATAGTTAGCGTTCGAGCTAGCGTGTGGGTATAAAAAGCATCGAAGCTGAAATAAAGCGTCACTATTTCTGGTCATTGGAAATAGTATTTGGGTTGTTGGTGGAGCTGCGATTTGTGAGCTTCTACGTAATAGTTAGAGCATACGTGCTTAGGTACTGGTGGATTTAGTGCACTGAAGCCCAAGGGCCGTAGGCCCGAGGGCTTTGTGCACTAAATCCACCAGTACCTGAGCGCATGCTCTAACTATTTTAGAACCCGTTTACCCAAAGCCGGCCCATAGTTTCCACTAGCAACTTTACCCAAAGCCGGCCCACAGTTTCCACTAGCAACTTGGTTTATCAGCATTTTCGCACAAATATGGCGGTGAAAAGCGAATTTCCGAATTTCCGGCCCCAAAAAAATAATCAATTAAAATTCAATTGAAGCTCACCTGGCAGGTTTACTTTAGCATTGTAGCTGCCAGCTGTTATCTCCCGATCTAACTCTACCCTGGGCTGCTCTGCTCTGTGGTAAACAGTTAAGCAGCTAGCTATGGTATGAGCGTCAGCAGGAGAGTTGTCCAAACTAGGGCTGGTCCCGTATAGGTAGGATATGAGAGGGTAGTAGACCCTCACATATCATATCCAGGCCTCTCACAGCTTTGGCCTATTCTATTAAAACTAAAACTCAAAAATAGCAATACCCCACCTAAAGGCAAAAAATAGTGCACACTTACCAAGTTAGTACACCTAGTAACAATATAGCAACTGGTTCTAAGTTACTGAATTACTCTGTTTATCTGGCAGAGGATCTGTTACTATGCCCCTGTGTTTCTTCTATTGTTGTACCATGGTACTTCTACCAGGCTACGGTCTGGCGGCACCATTGTTTCCTACTATGGAAAACAAACCATCCTGTGCCGAATTATCTGGTTAGTTACTTATGATTTGTGTACTAGTAAAAACTATAATATCATTGATAATATTTTCTAGTTATCTATCAAAAGACTTATTATTTTTGTTGTTGTTTTTTAGACATTAATTTGGGATGGACGCAATTGGCGTTCGAACGTAATCATTCAAGTTATTGGCAAGCGTCAACTGAAAACTGGATGAATCGATCTAGCTACTGTAACAGTGCTAGATTTGGAGAAGCCTTGACTAAGTGGTTCAAAGATATTGAAGCATCTAAAGTGAGTATTCCATAACATTGTATCGCGGAGCACATACTAAATATTTGGCTACGAGCGAGGCAATCTGGACGCTCGGTCCAGATTTTGCTTGTGTTTTTTTTTTTGCATGAGCGTCTATTGATGTCCCTAAGCGTCTTTAAAAAGAAAAGGTTGGGAACATGGCTTCTAGCCCGCTACACGTGTTTACCGAGTTGCATGCGGGAGAAATCCAATAACGTTTAACGTCTCTGGTAAATTAAATAGAGCCTTTAATCTCTTCCCAACCTCAATGGCTGTTGCTGACTTTATCACATAAAAGCTGTACTTGAATGTCCAACCACAAAATATCCTAAAGATATCTCAAAATAACAATTTTAGAAGCTGAAGGTCTATTTTTCAGCCCTAAACTTTTTTATTGCTTTTCTTCATCAGTCATTTTCTGACCGAGATAAAACATTATTTATTGTTGGGGGTGGGGGGGGGAGTTACTCAGTATAATAAGTGTATTCTTGCGTATTTAAACTAGGCTTGTTTGCTCAAAGTTTGGGGACAAGCACACAGCACTAGTATTACATACAGCAACTTTATGATCATACAATTTGTTGTTTATTTACTGTGTGAATTCAGACTCTCTTGTTCTTCAAATTTATCCTCCTACAAGGGAAAGCTCTGGTTAATATGGCAGCACCAGAGTTCCTATCAAAATGGTGCACCAATGTAAGTTTTCCTTTATATACTAATATAATACTTACTCTATTATTCTGTCACCAGTATACCCCTTGTGAAATCCTGATGCATTTCTTGGCATTCCTGGTGATACTGATATGTAACCTCCTGAACTGGAAATGGAAGCACACAACTGAAGCAAGTGTGACTATTTCACTTGCGGAATACTGCAAATTGATATCAAAAATTCAACTCCTGGAAAGGGAACGAGAACGAGCTGTGATGGACAAATATAGTGCCTCGGAAAAGAAAATGTTAACTGACTGGACAATTGCAGATGTAAGTTCGTCTAATAGAAGTTTAATATCTAATGATACTGTATCAAATTTAGGTCTTAAACGATTTAAAGAACTTGAAAGAAATGGCCAAAATCCTTTTTAAAGAGCAAACTGCTTCCAATGAAATTATCAAGCAAAAGGACTCTACTATTAATGGACTGATGAAGGATATGAATTTAATTCAGAAGTGGTTGACAGGTTTTTGTGATGGTAAAATGTTGGATCTGCAAACAATTTGTAATGATTGTACTAACATCTGTATAAGAAACTCAATAGGATCTGTACTTAAAGAAGCAAATGGTAGTTCTGTTTATACGACTAATAGCAATTATTATAACCAATTTAAATTCTTAGACCATAGCAATGTGTTACATAAGAATATGAAAGACATGGAAGTGCAATTACAAGAGAGCAAGGACTACTGCAAAAAAGCAGACAGTAGATTGGAAAGAGTTGTAGAATATTATGCTAAAAAGGAACAAAATAAGAAAGACAAGGAGCAATATTTGGAAAATTATAACAGAGAATTGAATGACGAAGTCAATGCTTTTCGTAACCAAGTGACTGAATTGGACTTAAAATATGTGACCAGACTGAATGAGAGTGTGAAGACAACCAATGAAACTATCGTGAGTTAAAACATTAGAATCTATATTTATTCTATAGTTGTATAACTTGGCTATAAAGCATTCATACAAACTGTGAATGTATTAATTGGTATATTTCTCTTATAGATTAGCCTGCATAAAATGGAAAAAGTATTGTGGCAAAAATCTCATGAAATAGCCCAGTGTCATAAGAGGTATATGGCTACTACTTTCCTTTGAAAGCAATATTACTAGCTATTTTCTTAATATAGAATTGCTGAACTGGAGACGCCTCAAACGGAGGTATTGTCTCAGACATCATACATGGGAAAATCAGTACAAGGTAATTAGTACAAAAATATGCATACATATTACATATTGCATGAGTCAGTATACAATATGGGGAGATATTTCACGAGCATGTGTAAGCATTTTCACTGAGATGAATGTGAAATATCACCCCCATATTGTACGATGAGTATAAATAATTTCTTATTTATTTTATTATAATATTGGATATTTTCATTGAGTATTCTACAATGTTAGCGTTCAATATTTTACCATAATGAATGTTGCATATATCGAATGATGCAAGATGTTCATGCCTAGTTCAATTTTTATAGAAGTATGGAAGAGAAGATTCAGGGTTTTAGAAAATAATTATATATTTTTTTCAATGATTCAGTCATTCTCAGCTGAAATAATTATAATAATATCAAATTATCTCATTCTTACAGCCAATAATATTGTTAATTAAAACTTAACCCCACATTTAGACTTCTTGCATCACCCCATTAAATCGGATGAGCTCTACACATACAGATGACACCTGACAACAACAAGTTTAACAGAGACCTGGGTTTAGAGCTTACAGGATGCTGGCTGTCCATGCTACATGTATATCACCCTCCAGGATTGCTGTTCAAAATGTGCTGTTATATCATCACAGAGTGTTCGATCACAGTTGCCCCGTGAAGAGGACTTCGGCAAGAAGTAAAAAAACATCTGGTTAAGTTTTAATTAACAATATTATTGGCTGTAAGAATGAGAAAAAATGCTATTATTAATATTATATATATATTATAATAAATGATCGGTTAATTTTAATGTTTCAGGCATGTTTCCTATGATGACAATTGGTAAAGTCACAGTTCTGTCAGACATTCAAGAAGTCAGAATAACAATGGACACTGATTCTGCTCCATTGTGTGGGATAAGCAATGCTGCCGAGATCACTAGTGAGACGAGCCAAACTGGACAGGCAACGAAATCTGCTGAAACATCTAGGTAAGTGAACTTGTGCTCTCTTCTTTAATTTAGTTAAACAAAAAAGTAGCAATAACGAACTAATTGAAATGAGAATAAAACAAGTGTTTTTTTTTAGGTATACAGTTTTTTTAGCTTAATGTATTGAATTTCTGTGAACTTGTTAGTGTAAGTATGAAATTAAATACACTAAGGAAAGTCAAATAATATGTATTACTATTTACATGACCAATATTCTAGGTCTGTTTCAATGTCTTCATCAAATCCAAAAAAATGCAAAACAAACAAAAACTGCAAATGTCATGTAAAGGAAGGTCCTGGAACAAATAAACAAAAATCCAAAAGAAGAAGACACCACAGACGCCGTGGAAAGAAAGCTCCTGAGAAGTCTTTGTGGAGAAAATTAATGACAAATTCTATCCAATTATACAAGCAAGATCCAAAATTAAAAGAATATGATGGAAAGAAAGTCTGTGCTGCAAAGTGGAGTCACCTTATAAATGAGCCTATGCCTCATACTCCAGTTATGGTTCCTCCTCTAACCAAAACTTCGATAGGGATTATTAAAATGACTCTTCCTAGACTACAACGTAGACAAAGACTCTCTAAAGAACCATCTCTCTCTTTGATATTGGAACTGTGAAATTGAATTTATTTTATGATTTTTATAAATGAATAATAATATAATGTTAAATCAATAAAAAGAGATTTATTAAACAAAACGTCTAGAATATAGAGTTAGTATATGTATAATTAGCAGTGTAGAAAGATGTTTTTGTAGGATTGATTAGGTGGGTAGCTATAGCTTAGCTACAATTATATATGCTTTAATGTCTGTATTTAATTTTTGATTCTATTGATTTATGGTAGCTATATGCTATAATAACTTCGAATAATAGTTAGCTAAAATGGCTGCTACAAAACATGAGAAAATGATCAATATCAGACTCAAAAGTTAACTAGCAGACTACAACTCAAACAATTCAATTAAAATGATGGCGGAAGGATCGTGTTTGCTTTACAATACTTGGCATTTGTAAACGATAAATATACAGTATGCTGTGTTAAGGATATTTAGAATGAAGTAATATGCAACTTTGAATAGTTTCAGTGTACTGACTCTTATAGTCTCACTGTAATGACTCTTATAGTCTCCCTGTACCCACTCTTATAGTCTCACTGTACCGACACTTATAGTCTCACTGTAATGACTCTTATAGTCTACCTGTACCCACTCTTATAGACTCACTGTACCGACTCCTATAGTCTGCCCTACCGACTCTTATATTCTCACTGTACCCATTCCTATAGTTTCACTGTACCGAGTCTTATAGTCTCCCTGTACCAACTCTTATAGTCTCCCTGTACCGACTCTTATAACTCACTGTACAGAAGACTCTCATAGTCTCCATGTACCCACTCTTATAGTCTCACTGTACCGAATTTTTATAGTCTCCCTGTACCCACTCTTATAGTCTACCTGTACCGAATTTTATAGTCTCCCTGTACCGACTCTTATAGTTTCACTGTACCGACTCTAATAGTCTCACTGTACCCACTTTTAGTCTCCCTGTACCGACTCTTATAGTCTCACTGTACCGACTCTTATGGTCTCACTGCACCAACTTTTATAGACTCCCTGTACCCACTCTTATAGTCTCCCTGTACCGACTCTTATAGTCTCACTGCACCAACTTTTATAGACTCCCTGTACCCACTCTTATAGTCTCCCTGTACTGACTCTTATAGTCTCACTGTACCCATTCCTATGGTCTCACTGTACCCATTCCTATGGTCTCACTGTACCCATTCCTATGGTCTCACTGTACCCATTCCTATTGTACCAACTCTTATAAACTCACCGTACCCACTCTTATAATCTCACTGTACCGACTCTTATAGTCTCACTTTCTGACTCTTATAGTCTTCCTGTATCGACTCTTATAGTCTCACTGTACCCACTCTTATAGTCTTTCTGTACCAACTCTTATAGTCTCACTGTACCGACTCTTATAGTCTCACTTTCTGACTCTTATACACTCCCTTTACCGATTCTTATAGTCTCACTGTACCCACTCTTATAGTTTCCCTGTATTGACTCTTATAGTCTCTTATAGAAGTTTCTCTGTACCCATTCTTACAGCATATATGTACCCACTCTAACAGCCTCCCTGTACCTACTCTTATAGTGTCCCTGTACCCACTCTTTTAGTCTCCTTGTACCCACTCTTTTAGTCTCCCGGGAATAACGTTACCCCTTACCCAGCAAGTTGTATTACATAGCCAAGTATTCTGTCAAAGTCCCCTTAATAAATTCATTCACAGCTTCAACTGTAATTAGCTACATTGTTATCATTATTATCTTTTGTTCTTCTCAACAAGTTAACTGTTGCTTAATTTTATTTAATATTCGTTTATTGAATAGAAATGTGAGAAGCAAGCTGGTCCATCCATAAAGGTTAGAAAGGGGGATCAGAGGAGTTGTGATCACTGTACACCACCAGCAAGGATTCTCACAGCACAAGCTACTGGAAAACTTGAGACTACAAAGAGGATCATGCTAACAACAATCGCAAAATCATCATATTTACAGTGACTAATGCATTGGTTATTGTTGTTACTGTTGTTTTAAAAAAATATTTTTTTCAATAGCTGAATAATAACACTTGATGAAGTATAACAAAAGAAACATACCTTGTATAACACCAGTATGCACACCTGGTGCACACCACTGTAATACACATAGCACACTCACATCAGTATACCTGAAGAAACATATACTGTGGGTATATCAAATAACTTACCTGATGCTGCATACCAATAGAATACATAGAAGACTACAGGAATACACACACAATACTGCACACTGTATTCTACAGAAATACTTATGGCATCGATAAATAGTAGTGGATTACGGTACCTATATACTGGATACACACAGGTGAATATTTGATGCTGAATTTGGTGTATATCATAAGTATATTATGACAGAAATACAATAATTGATATACACCAGAGTATATCAGACCTCTTGCATGGTGTAATTATGTTGAGTGTATATATTGTACAGTATAGCTACTTGGACATACAGATGAACACAACACAATCACAAAATACTTAAAACTTACAAATGCCTGTCTTTTGTGACAGTCAAAGCTTTATTTTCTTCAAACATTCTCACATCCAGAAAACAGTCTTTCCATCAACAAGGTACCCAACCTTACAACTTCCCGCAAAAACTTGCCAGATGCATCCTTCAACCCATGAGTAAAAGAGTTTGGAACCAGTGCTAACATTTGACAAGCCAACATTGTTATAAAGATTGCTTTTTATATCCAGGTAAGTGGTCGTCGTATTTATAAGATATCTAAGCACTAGGTTTTTGCACTTTGGTGTTACCTTGGCTAAAAGAATAGTTTTCTACTCGTCTAGTCCAACTCTAGCATTAGTATATTATTGCAAGCAAGCGAGACACTCTCAGGGGTAGAACAATTGAAAATTGGGGATATTTGTTTGTTTATATAATATGTATGGATGTACATGTCATTTTGAACTTTGACCCTCGCATTTTTGTGTTTGCTTCGTGGTCTACCCTTTCCCATACCCTTTTGTTTTAGTGATCCCGTATCAATTCAAGGAAATTAATTATTTATGCCTTCATATTAATTTGTTTTTGAATGCCACCAGACGTAATTAGGTCTTAAAAACTATAACTCAACACTGTGCAGTAATTCTTTAAAATTTCTTGTTTTTTTTCATGTCACAAAAAGTTATGGCTAATAGTTACTATAGTATTGAACCCTTTACCAGACATAATTTTAAAAACCCAAACTTTTTTAGTAGCTGTGAGTGCTTGTTGTGAAAAAATACTGGTAATTCAGATAGTCAGAATGACATATATTGAGACTACAGAAAATGTTAGAACTCGGGAAATTGAGATAAGAAAGTGGTTCTGTATTTGTTAGCTAAAGTATACTATAATGGTCACTATATACTTTTAGAAATGGACTGATAGATTCTTTTGATGTGTTAAGTTTGTGCACTGGCTTGTTCACTCTTTGTGGTCAAGCACATCACTAGTATATATATAATATATATAATCACATCTTTGAACCAAATCTTCTTTGCACCTCTTACTCTCTGGATATTGCTGCAGCATCCATTCAATGTCAAAAAGTACTGGAACTAGAATAACACAGACAAGAAATTATAATAGTCATTATCATACACTGAGTATGCAAAGTTTTGTTATATTATCTTATTATTTCAGGCTTTCAAGAGGACCCATATCTCTTACAGTACTCATTCTTAAAATAAAAATTGTCACTTAACTGACATATGGTAAAAATCGTCACACAAATACCCTGGAAAAAAAACAGAACTACGGACAAACTGTTTCGCACAATTAAACATCATAACTGCTGTAAACAGTATTACAATGAGAGATTACTACAGAAGAATAAAAGAGGTAACCTGGTACTAGAATAAAATACTTGCAGTAGAGCAACATTGGTATTTAAAAAAAAAAAGGATTGAAAAAAACTAGGGTAAGTTTATATCTATACAACAGAGCTATATTAGTTACTGTAAGAGTAAGTAAGAAAGGGCTCGACGGAACTTATCCTTCGAATTTGCTAACTTTTGATTTATACTTCTAAATTTTTTTGTGAAATTTATCTAGTTAAGTTTATTTCTAGCGTTGACTTAAGATAGTTTCCCAGAGCTTTTCCTTTTTAAACAGCGGCTTCGCAAAGTCTACCAAACCACCATGAAGAAGGGCTATGGCTGCAACTTAATGCGCAAGCTCATAGTTAGCGTTCGAGCTAGCGTGTGGGTATAAAAAGCATCGAAGCTGAAATAAAGCGTCACTATTTCTGGTCATTGGAAATAGTATTTGGGTTGTTGGTGGAGCTGCGATTTGTGAGCTTAGACGTTACTGAATTACGCTATTTATCTGGCAGAGGATCGGGTTACGATGCCCCTGTGTTTCTTCTATTGTACCATGGTACTTCTACCAGGCTACGGTCTGGCGGCACCATTGTTTCCTACTATGGAAAACAAACCATCCTGTGCCGAATTATCTGGTTAGTTACTTATGATTTGTGTGCTAGTAAAAACTATATACCATTGATAATATTTTCTAGTTATCTATCAAAAGACTTATCTTTTTTTTTTTTTTTTTTTAGACATTAATTTTGGATGGACGCCATTGGCGTTCGAACGTAACCATTCAAGTTATTGGCAAGCGTCAATTGAAAACTGGATGAATCGATCTAGCTACTGTAACAGTGCTAGATTTGGAGAAGCCTTGACTAAGTGGTTCAAAGATATTGAAGCATCTAAAGTGAGTATTCCATAACATTGTATCGCGGAGCACATATTAAATATTTGGCTACGAGCGAGGCAATCGGGACACTCGGTCCAGATTTTGCTTGTGTTTTTTTTTTTGCATGAGCGTCTATTGATGTCCCTAAGCGTCTTTAAAAAGAAAAGGTTGGGAACATGGCTTCTAGCGCGCTACACGTGTTACCGAGTTGCAAGCGGGAGAAATCCAGTAACGTTTAACGTCTCTGGTAAATTAAATGGAGCCTTTAATCTCTTCCCAACCTCAATGGCTGTTGCTGACTTTATCACATAAAAGTTGTACTTGAATGTCCAACCACAAAATATCCTAAAGATATCTCAAAATAACAATTTTAGAAGATGCTAAGGTCTATTTTTCAGCCATAAACTTTTTGACTGCTTTTCTTCATCAGTCATTTTCTGGACGAGATAAAACATTATTTATTGTTGGGGGGGTGGGGGGGGAGGGAAGTTACTCAGTATAATAAGTGTATTCTTGCGTATTTAAAATAGGCTTGTTTGCTCAAAGTTTGGGGACAAGCACACAGCACTAGTATTACATACAGCAACTTTATGATCATAGAATTTGTTGTTTATTTACTGTGTGAATTCAGACTCTCTTGTTCTTCAAATTTATCCTCCTACAAGGGAAAGCTCTGGTTAATATGGCAGCACCAGAGTTCCTATCAAAATGGTGCTCCAATGTAAGTTTTCCTTTCTATACTAATATAATACTTACTCTATTATTCTGTCACCAGTATGCCCCTTGTGAAATCCTGATGCATTTCTTGGCATTCTTGGTGATACTGATATGTAACCTCCTGAACTGGAAATGGAAGCACACAACTGAAGCAAGTGTGACTATTTCACTTGCGGAATACTGCAAATTGATATCAAAAATTCAACTCCTGGAAAGGGAACGAGAAAGAGCTGTGATGGACAAATATAGTGCCTCGGATAAGAAAATGTTAACTGACCAGACAATTGCTGATGTAAGCTAGTCTAATAAAAGTTTAATATCTAATGATACTGTATCAAATTTAGGTCTTAAAAGATTTAAAGAACTTGAAAGAAATGGCCAAACTCCTTTATAAAGAACAAACTGCTTCCAATGAAATTATCAAGCAAAAGAACTCTACTATTAATGGACTGATGAAGGATATGAATTTAATTCAGAAGTGGTTGACAGGTTTTTGTGATGGTAAAATGTTGGATCTGCAAACAATTTGTAAGGATTGTACTAACATCTGTATAAGAAACTCAATAGGATCTGTACTTAAAGAAGCAAATGGTAGTTCTGTTTATACGACTAATAGCAATTATTATAACCAATTTAAATTCTTAGACCATAGCAATGTGTTACATAAGAACATGAAAGACATGGAAGTGCAATTACAAGAGAGCAAGGACTACTGCAAAAAAGCAGACAGTAGATTGGAAAGAGTTGTAGAATATTACGCTAAAAAGGAACAAAATAAGAAAGACAAAGAGCAATATTTGGAAAATTATAACAGAGAATTGAATGACGAAGTCAATGCTTTTCGTAACCAAGTAACTGAATTGGACTTAAAATATGTGACCAGACTGAATGAGAGTGTGAAGACAACCAATGAAACTATCGTGAGTTAAAACATCAGCATCTATATTTATTCTATAGTTGTATAACTTGGCTATAAAGCATTCATACTAACTGTGAATGTATTAATTGGTATATTTCTCTCATAGATTAGCCTGCATAAAATGGAAAAAGTATTGTGGCAAAAATCTCATGAAATAGCCCAGTGTCATAAGAGGTATATGACTACTACTTTCCTTTGAAAGCAATATTACTAGCTTTTTTTCTTAATATAGAATTGCTGAACTGGAGACGCCTCAAACGGAGGTATTGTCTCAGACATCATACATGGGAAAATCAGTACAAGGTAATTAGTACAAATATATGCATACATTACATATTGCATGAGTCAGTATACAATATGGGGAGATATTTCACGAGCATGTGTAAGCATTTTCACCGAGATGAATGTGAAATATCACCCCCATATTGTACGATGAGTATTGGATATTTTTATTGAGTATTCTACAATGTTAGTATTCAATATTTTACCATAATGAATGTTGCATATATCGAATGATGCAAGATGTTCATGCCTAGTTCAATTTTTATAGAAGTATGGAAGAGAAGATTCAGGGTTTTAGAAAATAATTATAAATTTTTTTCAATGATTCAGTCATTCTCAGCTGAAATAATTATAATAATATCAAATTATCTCATTCTTACAGCCAATAATAGTGTAAATTAAAACTTAACCCCACATTTCACCTTCTTGCATCACCCCATTAAATGGGAAGAGATATGAGTTGTAGACAGAGCCAGTAATCGTGAGTTGAAGATTAAGGAAGCTATACACATACAGATGACACCTGACAACAACAAGTTTAACAGAGACATGGGTTTAGAGCTTCTGGATGCTGGCTGTCCATGCTGCATGTATATCACCCTCCAGGATTGCTGTTTACATTGTGCTGTTATATCATCACAGAGTGTTCGATCACAGTTGCCCCGTGAAGAGGACTTCGGCAAGAAGTCAAAACATCGGGTTAAGTTTTAATTAACAATATTATCGGCTGTAAGAATGAGAAAAATTGCTATTATTAATATTATGTATATATTATAATAAATGATCAGTTAATTTTAATGTTTCAGGCATGTTTCCTATGATGACAATTGGTGAAGTCACAGTTCTGTCAGACATTCAAGAAGTCAGAATAACAATGGACACTGATTCTGCTCCATTGTGTGGGATAAGCAATGCTGCCGAGACCACTAGTGAGACGAGCCAAACTGGACAGGCAACGAAATCTGCTGAAACATCTAGGTAAGTGAACTTGTGCTCTCTTCTTAAATTAAGTTAAACAAAAAAGTAGCAATAACGAACTAATTGAAATGAGAATAAAACAAGTGTTTTTTTTTAGGTATACAGTTTTTTTAGCTTAATGTATTGAATTTCTGTGAACTTGTTAGTGTAAGTATGAAATTAAATACACTAAGGAAAGTCAAATAATATGTATTACTATTTACATGACCAATTTTATAGGTCTGTCTCAATGTCTTCATCAAATCCAAAAAAATGCAAAACAAACAAAAACTGCAAATGTCATGTAAAGGAAGGTCCTGGAACAAATAAACAAAAATCCAAAAGAAGAAGACACCACAGACGCCGTGGAAAGAAAGCTCCTGAGAAGTCTTTGTGGAGAAAATTAATGACAAATTCTATCCAATTATACAAGCAAGATCCAAAATTAAAAGAATATGATGGAAAGAAAGTCAGTACTGCAAAGTGGAATCACCTTATAAATGAGCCCATGCCTCACACTCCAGTTGTGGTTCCTCCTCTAACCGAAACTTCGATAGGGATTATTAAAATGACTCTTCCTAGACTACAACGTAGACAAAGACTCTCTAAAGAACCATCTCTCTCTTTGATATTGGAACTGTGAAATTGAATTTATTTTATGAATTTTATAACTGAATAATAAATAAAAAGAGATTATTAAACAAAAAGTATTGCATATAGAATTAGTAGCTATATGTATAATTAGCGGTGTAGGAAGATGTTTTGGTAGGGGGCTCCAAGGGCATGTGTTTCTGTGGTCTTATTAGTGTTCATATGAGAAATCACTTCATTAGGTTGTACTACGAAATTATGGGGAAGGGGTTGCAGACTGAATGTGAACCAACAATGATTTTTTAAAAATAAAAGTGGGTAACTATAGCGTATCATTTAATTACATTTACAATTATATATTCTTTAATGTCTGTATTTAATTTTTGATTCTATTGATTTATGGTAGCTATATGCAATAATTACTTCAAATAATAGTTAGCTAGAATGGCTTCTACAAAAAAATGAGAAAATGATAAATGATCAATATCAGACTCAAAAGTTAACTAGCAAACTACACCTCAAACAATTCAATTAAAATGGTGGAAGGATCGTGTTTGCTTTACAATACTTGGCATTTGTAAAAGGTAAAATATGGTATGCTTGCATTAAGGAGATTTAGAATGAAGTAATATGCAACTCTGAAGGGACAAATCTACCCTTCCAATAAGATTGAAGTAGCGCCCAATATTTGTGGAAGCAAAATTATGGTACAATAGTTCTAAGTAGTGACATTATAAATCATGCATGGAATTGTAAATCCACTTCATTCTATTGCATTTCCATCATTTTCTCATACTTCCATCCCAATTCATCCTAATTCCACCATAATTTCATCGTCGTTTATGTTCCCAGCCATATGTTCTATTTTCCCACTTTCCCTGCTCAGATGTAGTATTTCTATAAAAAACACTACATATAAAAGCACACGTTTTTGCTAATCTTTTCCACAACTACTATAGTATGTCCGAGTTGAGTTGGCACGACCGCAAGCGCGGAAATTGATGAATGCATTTACTACTTTACAGGAACAATTTAGTCATGTGAATCCAAGTCAATTAAGCGGCAAACGTCAACGTATCACCTAGAACTACTAGACTTGCTATTTGTATTGAATTATCTCAAAAACCCTCCTGTTAATTTTGACATATTTAATTACATTTCCTATTCTTCTGGACCCACACGCTCATCTACCTCCCACAAGTTAGAACTTAAGTTTTACCACTTCTTTAGTACACGCCACCAATATTTTAATCGTGTTGTAATGCTGTGGAATGCATTCTCTCCAATTGATCTTTCCCCTTCCTTTACTACTATCAAGAAAACTCTTCAACAGAAATTCTGGAATACATTCACCAAAAGATTCAACCCCAGCAATCCCTGCACATTTTGTTGTCTGTGTCCCTGTTCTCAATGTCGCACGTCTAATATCAACATCACTTAGCCTCCCTCATCATGAGCCTATTTATTCATTTTTGTTTATTCACTTTCTTCTTTTGTTTACTTATTTATTTCTTTGGGCAGCTCTAGTAGTTAGAGTTTGACCCTCAACCACAAACACTTTACATTTTTCACTTCACTCACAATACTTGTTTTTGTCCCATTGGTTGTAAAGTCAATTATAATAATAATAATAATAATAATAATAATAATAATAATAATAATAATAATAATACTGTAACTATTGAAAGAAAGAAATTTAGTGAAGTTTATGGAGTTTTTCGGCGCTGTACAGCTCATCTTGTCTGTTTTCAATTATATTTATGTTCCTTATGCGCAGATATTGTACAGCAGATGGAAAACGCAAACTGGTGGGGCGTTCTTCCAAAGAGACATCTATAGTAGTGAAGAAAAGGAATTGCCATAAACACGGCTTTGATAAGCACACAATTTAATGGCAAACAGCTTATGTATGGCTGTATTACAAGTTGCTAGCTAAATGATAGCTATATTAATGAAATATATTGGCTATACGGCATTTGTTATTGAACAGGTAGACAAATAATCTTACCAACATCCTATCAGGTGGTTCCTTCTATCCTGTTTCCACACTCGCAACCTAAGCTAATAGCGATATAAAGCTAGAAACGCAACAATCTGAGGAGAAGCCGCTCATTAATGAAGACAGTCCGTGCGATCAATTGAGCCGTACTGGGTGACTAAAAGCGGGCGCGCTTTGAGCGGGAAACCTGTGGTTTTTTTCTGTGGTTTTTTTCTATTCCCATAGACTTTTGTATTGAGTTTTGGAATAGCACTTTGTTTCTGGTTTTGGAGTATAGGTATTGAGGGAATTGTTAGCAGTGCTACACACCACTATTAAAGCTAAGCTACCTTTAGGGTGAGTGTAATGTTTTTAATGATATATGTGAATGATATGATGGGGTTTTTTAGCCACAAATCTAAACCATCAAGCTATGTTTCAATAACAATCACTGAAATTTGGGAACACTTCATAGACTGATAAAGTTCAACACCCCATAGCTGAATTAAAAAGGTTTAATCAAAAAATCAAAGAAGACTAAGAAACTTACAAGAATTTTAAAATGTTTCTAATACTGTTAAACCTTCTTTTTCCAGCCAACGGTGAGTTATGTATGGTGTGAGTTACTGTAACCAGGTTACTGATAGTGACAACTTCAGGATGTAACTCCGGAGCATTCTCTCTAGAGTCTGGTGGTTCTTTTTCTGGAGTTCTACATTATTGTTATGATGGCAGTACAACTGGACAGGAGATACTCCCTGTGTGTGGAATGACTTGGAACCCAATCCACACAGAGATGGTCTGTAGGGAATTACTTGGTACAAGTGACTCATGTATGTAGTACATATTCATTGTGAGAAAACAGACAATAGTATATTTCTGTTATAGCAGATATGATAACAGGCTATGAAATAAGAAATAGTAATGGTGGTATGTACATTCAGTGGAACTGTACAGGACAGACTCTGAGTAGCTGCACTCCATCATTAGCTCCATGCAGTACCACTATATACATTGGATGTAATGGTAGGTGTACTATTAATGTAATGCAGTAGTAAGAGGTGACAGATAATAGTAAACATCATTAGGATTTTGTACAAGTGGTGGCTGCTCATGCAGTGAAGGATTTGGTGGTTTCAGATGTAATTCAGGTAACTAAAGATGTTATAAATGTTTTATTACTACTTACTAAACAATGTTTAGTTTTTTGCAGCCTTCAATGTTCTAATAGAGGCCGGTGTGTGTTTCCTGATGAGTGTAGGTGTACATCTGGATGGCAAGGAGATACATGCACTACACGTAATAGTATTGTCTAGAAATATTTAGAAAGTTAATTTAATATTGTATATATTCCCTCTAGCAAATGTACTCATAACTGTTCTAACAGAGGACGCTGTGTGGGACCTGATATTTGTGAGTGTACTGATTCACAATGGACAGGAACTGACTGTTCACAAGGTAGAATGTGATAACTAGTAATAAATTATATTGACTATGGAATGGTCACCTTCATAGCCATTTGCAATCCTCAATGTGAAAATGGAGGAAGATGTGTAGAACCTAACATATGTGACTGCTCAGAAGGATGGAATGGAACTACTTGTAGTGAACGTAAATTTACAGCAGTACTGTGATAATAGTTTCAGTAATTGTCTGTTATTGTTCATTAGCACTTTGTGAGCAAGAGTGTATTAATGGAGGACACTGTACTAATCCAAATACATGTACCTGTACCACACACTGGGAAGGACATGACTGCACAACTGGTTAGTAATGATTAAAAAAAATACTAACAAGACTAAATTTCCATCACTCAAATAATTTAGCTGTGTGTAATCCTCCATGTGCTAATGGAGAATGCATGTCACCTGGTAAATGCAGCTGCTCAGAAGGATGGACAGGAAATACTTGCTTTGAAGGTATTATCTGTACTACATCTGCTATAATTTTTTATACTGTTGTGGACTCTTAGCAATATGTACTAGTCCATGTTTCAATGGGAACTGTACTCTACCAGATACCTGTACTTGTAATATTGGTTGGGAAGGATCAACATGCATAGAAGGTATAGTAATAGTGTCAATATAATATATTCTGATTTTGTTATTCCTCATATCAGCAATGTGCACAGTCCCGTGTGAAAATGGAGGACAGTGTATTGGTCCTGATACATGTAACTGTACAGAGAATTGGGAAGGTGGAACATGTGGAATTGGTAACTGAAGAACTTTCCTTTTGCTATTGATTTATAATGTTATTTCTGTGAGGTAGCTTTGTGTGCCCCTGGATTCTGTCTTAATGGAGGCAACTGCTCTCTTCCAAATAGAAATTGTTTCTGTACCAATGAATGGATGGGAGACAGATGTGAAAATGGTAAATATATAATTGTTACTTCTAAAAGTTAATTATAATTGTAACTATTCTATTTAAAGATTAAAGCAAAAGATTTCAAATTAATAGAGATTTTTGATAAACTAGGACACATTTCTGCTAATTTTAAACATTTGTGCTGATTTTTTAACTCTTTGGCTATGGAAACAGTATCCAAGACTTTATTTACTGATAAAGTCTATTATTTAGCTTAATTGAAACTGGAAATAATGATGTCATAGTAAACTCCCCAAAGTGGCCAATCATTAAAAGAAGAACCAATACAATATTATTGTTGGTTTAATTTTTTAAAACTTAAACTCATTAGTACTATCCATAATTATTCCACATCATTATTTCAAGTTTCAATTCAGCACCTGATTGTTGTATACAGTTGTATGTGTGAAGAACATTTAATTTCACTGCATACATGTCTAGTATGTATATGTGTTCAAATGCAGCTTATGTTTGTGTTACTTTTGATGCTAAATTAAATGCAGCTGTGTGTGTCCCATCCTGTCTGAATGGAGGAAGATGTGTTGTTCCCAACGTGTGCAACTGTACTTCAGACTGGAGGGGAGAGACATGCTCTGAGCGTAAGTCTATTTGTGGCAAAGCAAACATGTTTAACTTCTTTACTTAGCCATATGTAGAAACGGCTTTTGCCTAAATGGAGGAAACTGCAGCTATCCCAACACTCACTGCTCGTGCACAGCCGACTGGATGGGAGGTCGTTGTGATATTGGTAATAAACATATATATGAAATTTACTTGTTTACTGCTCAAAATGGCTATATTAAATATCAGCAATATGTGAGGATGGCTTCTGCTTGAATGGAGGTGAATGTTTTCTCCCTAACATTGAATGCAAGTGTTCAACAGAATGGGAAGGAAATAAGTGTGATACAGGTATGGTAGTCACTTTCTTCATTAAAGGGCTAATAAGGTAACAATGTATAATCCTGTTAGCCGTATGCTCACCTGGGTTCTGCCACAATGAAGGCAATTGTTCTGTTCCTGACACAAACTGTATGTGTACTAGTGACTGGGAAGGCCCACAGTGCAAAACAGGTTCATATCAAGTAACATTTGTTATAATAATTAGAAGAATATTTTTATAGCAAAATGTGCTCAAAACTTCTGCAAAAACTGGGGAAGTTGCCACTACCCTAATGTTAACTGCACATGCTCTATTTTTTGGACTGGTGATACTTGTGAGGAAGTAATTCACAATGGTTAGAGTGACTGTGACTATGTCATAATATCACACTGCATGATTGTGTTAAGCAGTGAACTACATCTTGTTGACAGTGTTGGGTCTGGGATTAGTTATTTCATCTATAACTGCCATAATAATTGTCTCCATGTTGGTGAAACAATGCAAGAAGTCACAAAATACCATCCACACAAGGTAAATACCAGGTATAAAGTATTTTTCTTAAATCAAATGAAAAAATACTCTATACAAATCTAGTATTTTATACTTAGTTTTCTAAACAGAAACTTAAATGTTGTTTAGAAACTTAAAAGTTGTTTATGAAATTATTTTTAGACAGTCATAATTTGTGTGTAATACAAATAGTTACCATAGTATTTGAAATATTCCTATAGTTTCTACTCAAGAAATCAGCAATAGTTTTAGGGCCTTGATTATAGTTCTAAAATATTATAAGACAGACTTCGAAATAGCGTTAAATGAAAAACAATTCATATATGTTTGCTGTGGTACCAGATAGTAAATATTTCAGCATCAGAGGACACTGTGGTATTGAAAGCATTTTGGGAGACTAAGTTTGCTTTGAAAAGAGGTCACCAAAGTATATCCTATTTTCATGATACAGGATATTGCAGAACACTTGGCGCAACCTATACAAGACTATGAATGTTTGCCACACTGGTATATAAAGCATCTCAACAATAAATATGATATTAGTTTAGAATAAAAGGTGCCATAGTATATTTAGCACAAGTGTATCTTGGCTTAATAGTTGATATCTCGCTTTTGTTAAGATTGTTATAATTATTAACGAAGGCAATAATATGATATCTTGTTTACTTCGAGTGTCAGAGAAATTTGTAGACGTGTTTTTGTGAATTGATGTCAATATAATTACTGAATTTACCTATAGTGATTACCATTCTATGTGTGTATAAAAATCACTTCATAGGTCACTTTTTGGAGATAATATTAAAGAAATCTCTTCACCTAGTATAAACCCTTTCTTGAGCATACTCCCACTTAACTCAATTATTTTGACTCCTCCAATGGGACACGATGCTAGGGATTCATATTTGGATGAAAATAGTCAACAACAAGACTCTACAGTAGCTGGCAAGAATGGTGAGGTTGAAATCAGTACAGCAGAAAAAGATAAACATGTGATTTCTGGAAGCAACACCACATTAAGGTAACAGAAGATATACAATTAAAATTATAAAAAGAATCAAGTTTAAATGAACTTGGGAAAAGGTAATTTGCTACAAAATTGCATGCCATTAGAACTGCAGCAAATATTGAATAAAATATATAAAAATATAAAATAAGTATCTGCCTCTAGATTAATATAAAACATGACAACTGGTGACGCGAAATTTAAACATCATAATGCCAAACATAGTTCAGTCATACACATATAACATGACAGCATAGCTTCTCTTGTTTTCTGTTTGTTTTTCTACATCTTTACATTCCTTTCCTCTTCTCTCAACTCATGTTGTTGAACTGGCTCTCACTAGTAAGTATTAATTTGTAGTCACAACCAAAATATGTTCAAGATTATATGCTATTAATATCTCAAAGGACTTCAGCAGAGATTGACTAGCTAGTATATACAAGTTTCAACTTTACAAATATTTGCAAAATAGTTTAATCTTGTGCAAACAAAAACAATCCTGATTTTATTATTTTATGTATTTGCAAGTAAAGTATTAAGTAGAGAAAATAAAATAAAATATATATCAATTTGGATTTGTGACTTCTGACAGTTGTTCCTACGAGAGTATCTTATTGAATGAGATTACAGAATCTTCACCACAGGATGAAGTTGTGACAACAGAAAATATTGCATACCACACGACAGCTATTCTTCAAGTTGCAAATCCTACATACAACAGTTCTTGTCCAAGAAATAGAAATCTTCATTATGATGTAGTAAATTTGATGGAAAGCACGATCACACAGCATGAAGAACCGGAAATGGATACCTATGATTATGTTGATGTCTCAATCAGGGAACCATGAAACATTTAGACAGAAACAATAGTGTGGTAGTATATTTGTTTTTATGTGAAACGTGAGTGCCAAACCTTTCCCATACCCAATTAATATAAATTATCACAATTTATATCACTGGCTTTAATTTAAAAGCATTAGTTTGTTGTTGTTTTTTTTAATATGGACAGTTTGGACTGTGTTCATTGTTCATTCAGATAATATATTATACCAAATATTATTTGGTGTTAATCAGGAACGAACTCTCCTAACTCATAATTTTTACAAAAAGTTGTCACCATAAGCCACTCACAGCTAAAGCTGTGACTGCAAAACTTTCTTCTTTAATCTCATAGCTTACTAGAGAATACATTTTTAGTTAATTAACAGCTTTTATTGAGTTATAGATATCTTTGTGTGATCACCATTTGCAATGATAATTTATTAAGTATAATATGACTCAACCATTGTTTACTATGATGAGCACATCTAAATTTTATTTTTTTAAATATGGAGATCAGTTTCACATTTGTCTTGCAGTATAAATAAAAATATATAATTCATTTAATGTTTGCATTATTGGGTATAGCTTGTCTAGTGAAAACAAAGTTCTATTCTTACAATACCTTGTTTTCCTATTGGAGACAATGTTACATCCAAATCTTGGGGAAAAAACTAACTTTAAAAACTTTCAAAAAACAATAAATTAAAAGTTATTACATGATGAAACTGTAGATGCAAATATATTGACAAATTTCTGAAATGGTCTTTCATCTCTACTATAGTTGTTTGTCAAAGTAAATTTAAGTTTATCCACAAAATGGTTTACAACAGAAGTTTGAATTCAACTAATAATACGGTAAGAATTTTTTTTCTTATTTCAAGTGTAAGAAATTATGCCCATGTGATTTATGGGTTACATATTATTACTAGCTAAGCATAATAAATATATAACTACCAATAAAGCTAGCTAATTGGGGGAAATGAATAAAATGATTAGCCTTTCCAAACTATATCAACGCAACACTAATGAAATGGTCTTCATGATCCAATAATCTTCCTTCATCAAGACAACAACAACAATTATTAAAATTATGTAAATGACTTATAGCACTCTTATGAAATTTTGTATTACAATATTTATGTTATTGCTATTAAAGCTGGAAATAGTACGGATGTTTTAAATGTTTAGGATTATTTGTTCGTATAGGTCAGCTCGTACCATATTCTCAGGTGTAGTAGGCCACATCATCACACTGGTCAATTCTTCCTTTTAAAGTATTTCCAACAACTCGTTGATCTTCTGAAATTTCTAGAGCTCTATTAGTACGTAAACTATCAAGTTGTACTTCAGAGTAATTATCAGAATCCAAAATATTATTCTTGTGTATTTCTTTCGATGTCTTAGAGATATCTTCCAATGTATAGTAACCATGAATCTCAGAAGTATCCTTGTCTTTCAAGGGCAATGGAGTTGAAGAATTTACATAGCCATCCATCATGCTCTGTTTTCCAATCCATCTCCTGCTAATTGTGCGAGAATCATCAGTTATACATGCATAGTCATAATCTGCCGTGCTTTTTTCTAACAGTCTGTCATAACTGTAAATTTCTTCATTAGTCTTCATGTCTTCCTCACAGTGCTGGTCAACATCATCCTCTTCTTGCTTCTTGTGAGCATTTATCTTGCTCGTAACCTCCAATGTATCCTGGACAGCTGCATCTGCCAGCTTATTATCAAGACGAGAATTCATTTTCAAATATTCGTCCTCGTCGTTGCTGGCATAGGCACTACAGAAACTATACAATTATTTCGAACTATTACTAATATTATTTTAGGGCTATCTTAATTGTTTGGACCCTTATATGAAAAAATATTTGGGCAATTAATTGATTTCATTTGAATTTAATAATATATTGATTCATTTTTGTATTGCCAATGATCAAGTTACAAGTTTTACAGTTCTTTCAGATTGTATTCTCTTAATATCAATAAAAGTGATTAGTATATGTGTATTAATATATAGACTTAATAAGCGTGTTTACTTACTGATGTTGATGGCTATTTTTTGATTTTTTCTTTAAAGCTATTACAACAATGCCTGTCATAATAATTAGAATAGCAAAAATTAGCAGCACAATCAGGATTCCAATCACGGTAATATAAATTATTGGAAGTCCAGTACCTGGAATAGTGGATATAACTATGAATAATTTTCACTGATACAGATATTAAAATTAATCAATAAAAAACCCTAAAAATGCTAATTATTTCCTAAGTATTCATTTAAGCCAATAGTTGAGTAATTACTAGTTTTAATAGTAGAAGTTGTGCCAGCATCAATAGTGGATGTGTTAATATATATTTGAAGAAGAAGTTCACAGTGTGTTCCAGTCAAGTATGGAGGACAATGGCAGATATCGTCGATACAAATTCCTCCATTTATACAAGGAGGATCACAAATTGATTGATGATTATTTCCTCCATTACCATCTTGTGATGTGGTGGCTGCAGGAGTAGAGAAGTGCTCACAGTGGTCTCCAGTCAAGTTAGGAGGGCACTGGCAGGTATTGTTGTAAATGCAGCTGCCTCCATTAAGGCAGGGAGAGGAACACTCTGTGTTGGTATTCTAAGTTAATAATATATTTGTTATTATTGTAATTAGTTACTAATATACCTCCATGGCAGATACAGTTATATTCCTGTGGTATGGCACAGTTGGAGCATGAAGGAGATGGTTGGCAGTATGAAGTATTCAAGCAGATTTCTTCACTACAAACTGCCAGAGCTATAAAAATTTGATTATAATTTTTCTCTTATTCACTCTCTGATGAAACTCACGGGTACAGATTGCTCCAGCCCACTCGTTACATGTAGGAGCCTCTGCGGATAAGCAGTCATCTAAACTACTAGCGTTACCTGTACAGCCATGAAATTCTACACCACCACTGATATTTCTGGTTTGAGCCAAGCAAATCCCTCCAGTAACAGCTACAAGAGGAGTGTGAAAGCATGTAATGCATGATTTTATAAAGGAGGGATGCACTAACCTATAGTACTAGTATTAGAGTATCCTAAAGACATGCATGCTACCCGAGCTTCGTTATTCGTCCAGTGATCCCCACACACTGGCATCCATGAACTAACACCTCTGAGGCCACAGAATTCAAGATAACCAGCATGACCCCCGACCCCCAACCACATATTATGGCTTCCATATGTGGCATTAATAGCTCTTAATCCAGGACTACCTGTTTTAAAAGATTAAATGTGTGTTAATTTAAACGTACTAATCACACTTACATGCTGCCTGAACGCATACTATTCTGACCAATAGATAGATGAGCACTTCCACAAGCCAGTAGTTTACTTCTTTGTACTTATTGCTATATCTCATTATTGTCATAGTGCTACTGGTACAGCTCAGAAGACAGCAATGTTAGTGATGCCTGGTTCATTGGGAACTGAGAACAAAAGGTGTTTAAAATCAACAATTATTGCTGGGGATTTTAACTTTGTCAAAACTTAAATTTAAGAATAAGTGTAATTGAACCCACATAAATGGCCAAGAAATAGAGAAGGCTGATGGCAACAATGAGAACTAACACTTTTCAAATGTTTAATTCTGATAGAATGGCTTTTGAGATCTAATACTATTGTAAGAAAGTAATATTTTAACTTTGTATTAATGTGTTTGAAATTAGAATTGTTTTAGTCTGTGCATGATTTCTTTATCAGATTTTAAAATTATTATCGCCACACAATAAAATTAACTTTTTGCAAATTCAAAGATATTTCTTAAGCAAAGCAGAGAGATTCAACTACTTCAGGGCAACTACTCATATTTATGCAAAAACAACAACAACAACATCAAACAGAAACTTTACAAAAATGAGGTTGCATAACAAGCTCCAGCAATCTGAAGCAACACAAAAGAATGTAGACTAGCAGTGTGCCATTGTTTGTTATTTGTGGAGTGTGTGGTGTCAACTAAAGAGTTTAGTTTTCACAAGTTAATGCAGGGTAGACACATTCCCCCCCCCCCCTCCCTTAATTTAATTTATATTTAATTAATTATTGCTAATAATCTACTTTTTGGAAAAGAATTGCTTGTATATTCTATACTATTTTAATTGAAACATTGGGAAGAAAAAAGTGTTTTTCACATTGGTGTAAGTTCTAAAAGTTATTGTAAACAGCTTCGGTAATCTCATCACTGGAACAAGCCAAGTTTTGTAAATCATCTTTTAAATTGGTCTTTCTGCTTTTATAATACTCAGGTTTATCCAGTCTTGTGACTTCTGCTGCCAAGTACCCCTCTGTCAACACTGCACACGATGCCCTATTGTAATATGCCTGAGCATCAAACTGGTTCGTGTAAACTTCTCCTTCCAGTTTTTCCATTTCTAGGCTTCTGTATTTCCTTGCGCTTGCCAATCTATGCTTGCTGTCATCCTGACAGGGAATTTCAGTGTACTCAGCATAACTTGTGATGTCTTCATATACACTCATCTGATCTGATATTTGGTCGTAAGAAGTGGCATCTTGAGTTTTATCTGTTTTTGCCTGATGAAACATTGAAATTTCGTCACTCGAAATTGACCAATATTCAGTGACTGCAGCTACTGGTGATTTCTTATGTTCACTAGATCCTTCCCTGTTGGGTATTTCCAAGTCTAAAACTGTAGAGTAGCAATCTTCATCATCTTTTCCACTAAAAAATTGACTTCCATCCTGAGCATTGTCATCATCGTGGAACAGTTTTCTTTCATCTTGTGAATCCTTATCTTTTTTACTCTCCCCAGTATATTCTTTCATCATTTTATTCCTGTTTGTAGCATAAGACATATTATCGGTTACTGTATCCATTGGAATATGATCTTCATCATCATCATGCCCACTGCAAAAAAAAAAGTTCTTGAGTTACAGCCAAATATTTAATCATAATTTTAATACTATAAACTGAAATTAGGATAGCATATTAACATTATTTTTTAACATAATTTTTTGAGGCAAAATCACATCACAAACAATCTTTGCAGTATTGAGGGTTAAAGTTTAAAGTACAGTTGTCATAATGGGTGGAGTTTGTTGTTATTTCCTTTGATTCCACAGTTTCTGCTTCCAAAGAGGCTGGTTGTCCTTTTTCTGAAGTACTGGAACAATCTTCTCTATCTGAGTTTATGCATCCTTTCTTAGCAGGATCATCTTGCAATGGTTTGTTCACTTGTTCAGTATCATTAGTTTCAGACTCTGTGTTTTGCACCGTGGCACTAGTCAGAGATAAAGTATCTTCAAATGATACATCTTCTATATAGTTAGGTAATTCAGACTCATCTTCAGACATCACATGACTTGAAGGTTTTTGCTTTGGTATCATCATATTGCTCTTGTGTACAGATTCATTTGCATGCATTATTAAGGCTTCTCCAGAAGGATTCGATTCATTTTCACGGTAAATATTTAGACCATTTCCTTCTATTTTTTGGCAGCTAGTACTTTTGTGTTCACCCAGACTTGCGTATGTTTTAGTAGGATACAGGGTTGTGGTAAACCTTGGTAATGTATTGGATTTGTTGTCATGCTGGCAGTCATACAGCTCAAAATAATTCCCATTTACTTTCTTTGTGCTTCCTAAGGTGAAACATTTCCGGGTTTCTTTGAAGGCATGATTAAGTTCTGAATACTGCTGAAGTTGCACACCCTCAGAAGTTCTAAGATCACTGGTACTGTGCGCATGAGGTTCATCATTGTTCTCTGGGTCTTTAATTAGGTCATATACTCCAGCAGTTTCCTCGTAAGCCTTACTCTTTTGTTCATGTTTTTCAAGTTCATCAGGGCGAGCATATACATGAGATTCAGGATTCAGCATTTCGTTCACCGTTTCATCTACCCAGACAGTATCGTACACTTGTATTTGAGGTAACTCATTTGAAGGACTCTGAGTTTCTTGCATGGCTTCTTGATAATTCTGATTGACGTTTTCTTCCCATTCATTTTGCAGAGTCTCTTCTAGTGACGGTCTACCACCACATGTTTGTTATATCTAGCTGATCTTTGCAACTAGCAATTACTGAACACAAACTAATTAAGTGTTATACTTACCCAGTCTTTGGTTTCGGTTTCATCTTGGACTTCTTTGCCAGAATGATTAAAACAATCACTATTGTTGTGGCAATGCCAATTATAAGCAGCAGAACCAGGAGAAAAATAATGATATATAGAAGTGGAAATTCTCCAGCTTAACATAAAAATACATGATCAGATTGCTACAAATGCCGCAATACACACTAATAAACTTACCTCTCAGGTTATCACAGAAAAGTCCACCATACCCTGAGGCACACACACAACTGTCATTAAAGCATGTTCCCCCATTGAGACAAACCAATGAGCAGAGTTTATCACTTGTGACAGATACTTCTGAAGAAGGGACATGAAGCTTTATCTCGCAGTATTTTCCTGTCCAGTCTGGCAGGCATTGACAAGTATTGTTGAACATACAGCTTCCTCCATTTTGACAATAAGAAGAACATTCTTTAGAAAATAATTCAATTATTGTATAATTTTAAGCTCAATTAAGATAGTGTTTCATACCTCCATAACAAGTACAATTGAGTTCCTCAGGTAAGGAGCAGTTTGCACATGTAGAGGACGGGTGGCAGTAAGAAGTGTTGGAGCAGATTTCTATGGAACAAGTTTCAAGTGCTATATTGGTGATAACATAATTATGGTAAATATTGGTCTTTTTAACCAAAAAAAAACTAACATGTGCATATCACTCCTCCCCACGTATTGCATGTTAGTACTTCAGAAGACTGGCAATCTTCTGCACTTCTCTCTGAACCTGAGCATTTAAGAGCCACTCCACTACTGATACTACCAGGAGGGGCAGAACACAGCCCTCCATTTATAGCTATTAAAAGATAATAAATTCATTTTATTAGTTTCAACTACAACTCATTTGCTTACCTAAGGCAGAAATATTAGAATATCCTAATATATTGCAAGCTACCAGAGCTTCTCTATCTGTCCAGTCTGTTCCTCCACACACAGGTGTCCACTGGCTGGGATTACTTAGTCCACAGATTTCTAAGTAGCCAGAAAAGCTACCAACTCCCAAACTTGTACTTGAATTTCCATAGGCACTTAAATCGTTTACCGGTGAACATGCTAATTCATTACCAGTGTCTTAATAAAAACCAACGTCAAAAATTATTCTGATTTTTACCTGTTGTCTGAACCTCAAGCCTCCCAATTAAAAGAAAGTTGAAAACTAAGAACATTGACAGTAACTTCATTGTTCATCTGGTGGCTTTAATGATGACTCCACATATTAGTAATAATCTTTCTGTGCATAATAAGTGGTGAATAAGCTTTATAAGGATTTCAATTTTGTTGGGAACTAATATTATTAAAAACACTACAGGTTACAGGTTATTGGAGTGAACTGGCAGTTGATAATTTAAAAACAACAACTTGTTTACAAAAAGCATGGGATTAATATGTTTATGTTCAGAAATGTTTACATTAAGAAGTTCATATGTAGAGTCAATTCTCAGCAAATGAGAGACATCAACATAGTCATAAGCATCCATGTTCTGAGTTTCTTACTGGACAAGTGAAGCTTCGACCAAATTTATCACTTCGTAGTAAAGATGGTCACTGTTATTGGTTGTAATATTTTTTCATCTAATTGGAATGTGTTGTATACAGGATTTGCGACCTGAGGAATAGATGTATCGTATGCAACATTATTAATTCTGGCAAAACTTTCATCTTGTGTCAGACTTTCTGCTCATCCTTCAGTAATCTTGTTCAGAATGATATTTTCATACATTTGTCTGTGAAACAACCACACAAAAAGTAGGTTACAAATAGTTATTTTTTATTACTTTTTACAACTATTATTGTTTTGAGCAGTCAAAAGAATTTGTTGATGTTTTTCTGATTTTAGCTATATTTGTACCTATTTTATTGTAACTACAATAGTGACTGCAGATAATATTAGATGTTAAGTAGATGTTTTACATATTATAATAAAACTTTCTCAATTCAATTGCTTTTATGCTTAAACAAGAAATACAATCAGCACAAATTACCAATTTATACATTCTGAAGTCTGGTTCATGTCTGTGTGTGTATGTGTATTAATAGCTCTTAATCCAAAACTACCTGTTTTAAAAGATTAAATGTGTGTTAATTTAAAAGTTCTAATCACACTTACATTCTGCCTGAACGCATACTATTCTGACCAATAGATAGATGAGCACTTCCACAAGCCAGTAGTTTACTTCTTTGTACTTATTGCTATATCTTATTATTGTCATAGTGCTACTGCTACAGCTCAGAAGACAGCGAAATCGAATACTATTGTAAGCAAGTAATATTATAACTTTGTATTAATGTGTTTGAAATTAGAATTGTTTTAGTCTGTGCATGATTTCTTTATCAGATTTAAAAATTATTATCGCCACACAATAAAATTAACTTTTTGTAAATTCAAAGATATTTCTTAAGCAAAGCAGAGAGATTCAACTACTTCAGGGCAACTACTCGTACTTATGCAAAACAACAACAAAAATAAAAAACAGAAACCTACAAAAATGAGGTTGCATAACAAGCTCCAGCAATAGACACTGAAGCAACACAAAAGAATGTAGACTAGCAGTGTGTCATTGTTTGTTATTTGTGGAGTGTGTGGTGTCAACTAAAGAGTTTAGTTTTCACAAATTAATGCAGGTAGACACATTCCCCCCCCCCTTAATTTCATTCATATTTAATTAATTATTGCTAATCATCTACTTTTTGGAAAATAATTGCTTATATATTCTACTCTGCTTTAATTGAAACATTGGGAAGAAAAAAGCGTTCTCCACGTTGGTGTAAGTTCTAAAAGTTATTGTAAACAGCTTCGGTAATCTCATCACTGGAACAAGCCAAGTTTTGTAAATCATCTTTTAAATTGGTCTTTCTGCTTTTATAATACTCAGGTTTATCCAGTCTTGTGACTTCTGCTGCCAAGTACCCCTCTGTCAACACTGCACACGATGCCCTATTGTAATATGCCTGAGCATCAAACTGGTTCGTGTAAACTTCTCCTTCCAGTTTTTCCATTTCTAGGCTTCTGTATTTCCTTGCGCTTGCCAATCTATGCTTGCTGTCATCCTGACAGGGAATTTCAGTGTACTCAGCATAACTTGTGATGTCGTCATATACACTCATCTGATCTGCTATTTGGTCGTAAGAAGTGGCATCTTGAGTTTTATCTGTTTTTGCCTGATGAAACATTGAAATTTCGTCACTCGAAATTGACCAATATTCAGTGACTGCAGCTACTGGTGATTTCTTATGTTCACTAGATCCTTCCCTGTTGGGTATTTCCAAGTCTAAAACTGTAGAGTAGCAATCTTCATCATCTTTTCCACTAAAAATTGACTTCCATACTGAGCATTGTCATCAGCATGGAACAGTTTTCTTTCGTCTTGTGAATCCTTATCTTTTTTACTCTCCCCAGTATATTCTTTCATCATTTTATTCCTGTTTGTAGCATAAGACATATTATCGGTTACTGTATCCATTGGAATATGATCTTCATCACCTTCATGCCCACTGCAAAAAAAAAAGTTCTTGAGTTACAGCCAAATACTTAATTACAATTTTAATACTATAAACTGAAATTAGGATAGCATATTAACATTATTTTTAAACATAATTTTTTGAGGCAAAATCACATCACCAACAATGTTTATCAATCTTTGCAGTATTGAGGGTTAAAGTTTAAAGTACAGTTGTCATAATGGGTGGAGTTTGTTGTTATTTCCATTGATTCCAAAGTTCCTGCTTCCAAAGAGGCTGGTTGTCCTTTTTCTGAAGTACTGGAACAATCTTCTCTATCTGAGTTTATGCATCCTTTCTTAGCAGGATCATCTTGCAATGGTTTGTTCACTTGTTCAGTATCATTAGTTTCAGACTCTGTGTTTTGCACCGTGGCACTAGTCAGAGATAAAGCATCTGCAAATGATACATCTTCTATATAGTTAGGTAACTCAGACTCATCTTCAGACATCACATGACTTGAAGGTTTTTGCTTTGGTATCATTATATTGCTCTTGTGTACAGACTCATTTGCATGCATTATTAAGGCTTCTCCAGAAGGATTCGATTCATTTTCACGGTAAATATTTAGACCATTTCCTTCTATTTTTTGGCAGCTAGTACTTTTGTGTTCACCCAGACTTGCGTATGTTTTAGTAGGATACAGGGTTGTGGTAAACCTTGGTAATGTATTGAATTTGTCTTCATGCTGGCAGTCATACAGCTCAAAATAATTCCCATTTACTTCCCTTGGGCTTCCTAAGGTGAAACATTTCCAAGTTTCTTTGAAGGCATGATTAAGTTCTGAATACTGCTGAAGCTGCACACCCTCAGAAGTTCTAAGATCACTGGTACTGTGCGCATGAGGTTCATCATTGTTCTCTGGGTCTTTAATTAGGTCATATACTCCAGCAGTTTCCTCGTAAGCCTTACTTTTTTATTCGTGTTTTTCAAGTTCATCAGGGCGAGCATATACATGAGATTCAGGATTCAGCATTTCGTTCACCGTTTCATCTACCCAGACAGTATCGTACACTTGTATTTGAGGCAACTCATTTGAAGGACTCTGAGTTTCTTGCATGGCTTCTTGATAATTCTGATTGACGTTTTCTTCCCATTCATTTTGCAGAGTCTCTTCTAGTGACGGTCTACCACCACATGTTTGTTATATCTAGCTGATCTTTGCAACTAGCAATTACTGAACACAAACTAATTAAGTGTTATACTTACCCAGTCTTTAGTTTCGGTTTCATCTTGGACATCTTTGCCAGAATGATTAAAACAATCACTAATGTTGTGGCAATGCTGATTATAAACATCAACACCAGGAGAAAAATAATGATATATAGAAGTGGAAATTCTCCAGCTTAACATAAAAATACAAGATCAGATTGCTACAAATGCCGCTACACACACAAATAAACATACCTTTCTTGTTTTCACAGAAAAGTCCACCATACCCTGAGGCACACACACAACTGTCATTAAAGCATGCTCCTCCATTGAGACAATCCAATGAGCAGGGTTTATCACTTGTGACAGATTCTTCTGAAGTAGGGACATGAAGCTTTAGCTCGCAGTATTTTCCTGTCCAGTCTGGCAGGCATTGACAAGTATTGTTGAACATACAGCTTCCTCCATTTTGACAAGGAGAAGAACATTCTTTAGAAAATAATTAAATTGTTGTGTAATTTAAAGCTCAATTAAGAAAGTGTTTCATACCTCCATAACAAGTACAATTGAATTCCTCCGGTAAGTAGCAGTTTGCACACGTAGAGGAAGGGTTGCAGTAAGAAGTGTTGGAGTAGATTTCTATGGAACAAGTTTTAAGTGCTATATTGGTGATAACATATGGTAAATATTTACATTCTTGGTCTTTTTAACCAAAAAAAACTAACATGTGCATATCACTCCTCCCTACGTATTGCATGTTGGTACTTCAGAAGACTGGCAATCTTCTGCATTGCTCTCTGAGCCTGAGCATTCAATAACTTCCACTCCACTACTGATACTACCAGGAGCGGCAGAACACGACCCTCCATTTATAGCTATTAAAAGTTTATAAACTCATTTTATTAGTTTTTAACTTCAACTCATTTGCTTACCTAAGGCAGTAGTATTAGAATATCCTAATAATTGCAAGCTACAAGAGCTTCTCTATCAGTCCAGTCTGTTCCTCCACACACAGGTGTCCACTGATTGGGACTACGAGGTGCACAGATTTCTAAATAGCCAGAAAAGCTACTAACTCCCAATCTTGTACTTGAATTTCCATAGGAAGTATTAGTACTTCTTAAACTGTATACCTCTGAACATGCTAATTCATTACCAGTATAAACCAACGTCAAAAATTATTCTGATTTTTACCTGCTGCCTGAACCTCAAGTCTCTTAATTAAAAGAAAGTTGAAAACTAAGAACATTGACAGTAACTTCATTGTTCCTCTGGTGGCTTTAATGATGACTCCACATATTAATAATGATCTTTCTCGGCATAATAAGTGCTGAATAAGCTTTATAAGGATTTCAATTTTGTTGGGAACTATCGTCAAAGAACATTATTAAAAACACTACAGGTTATTGGGGTGAACTGGCAGTTGATAATTTTAAAACAACAACTTGTTTACAAAAAGCATGGGATTAATTTATATGTTTATGTTAAAAAATGTTTACATTAAGAAGTTCATATGAAGAGTCAATTCTCAGCAAATGAGACATCAACATAGTCATAAGCATCCATGTTCTGAGTTTCTTGCTGGACAAGTGAAGCATCGACCAAATTTATCACTTCGTAGTAAGGATAATCATTGTTATTGGTTGTAATATTTTTTTCATCTAATTGGAATGTGTTGTATGCAGGATTTGCGACCTGAGGAATAGATGTATCGTATGCAACATTATCAACTCTGGTAAAACTTTCATCTTGTGTCAGACTTTCTGCTCTTCCTTCAGTAATCTTGTTCAGAATGATATTTTCATACATTTGTCTGTGAAACAATCACACAAAAAGTAGGTTACAAATAGTTTAAAAAAATATTTTTTATAACTATTATTTTGTGCAGTCAAAAGAATTTGTTGATGTTTTCTGATTTTAGCTATATTATTTGTACCTATATTTTTATTGTAACATACAATAGTGAATGCAGATAATATGTTTTACATAATATTATGATAAAACTTTCTCAATTTAATTGCTTTTATGTTTAAACAAGAAATACAATAAGCACAAATTACCAATTTATACATTGTGAAGTCTGGTTTGTGTGTAAACATGTCTGTGTGTAATAGCTCTTATTCCAGAACTACCTGTTTTAAAAGATTAAATGTGTTAATTTAAAAGTACTAATCACACTTACATTCTGCCTGAACGCATACTATTCTGACCAATAGATAGATGAGCACTTCCACAAGCCAGTAGTTTACTTCTTTGTACTTATTGCTATATCTTATTATTGTCATAGTGCTACTGCTACAGCTCAGAAGACAGCAATGTTAGTGATGCCTGGTTCATTGGGAACTGAGAACAAAAGGTGTTTAAAATCAACAATTATTGCTGGGGCTTTTAACTTTGTCAAAACTTAAATTTAAGAATAGGTGTAATTGAACCACATAAATGGCCAAGAAATAGAGAAGGCTGATGGCAACAAAGAGAACTAACACTTTTCAAATGTCTAATTCTGATAGAATGGATTTTGAAATCTAATACTATTTTAAGCAAGTAATATTTTAACTTTGTATTAATGTGTTTGAAATTAGAATTGTTTTAGTCTGTGCATGATTTCTTTATCAGATTTTAAAATTATTATCGCCACACAATAAAATTAACTTTTTGCAAATTCAAAGATATTTCTTAAGCAAAGCAAAGAGATTCAACTACTTCAGGGCAACTACTCATACTTAAGCAAAGAAAAACAAACAAAAAAAACAGAAACCTTACAAAAATGAGGTTACATAGCAAGCTCCAGCAATAGACACTGAAGCAACACAAAAGAATGTAGACTAGCAGTGTGCCCTTGTTTGTTATTTGTGGAGTGTGTGATGTCAACTAAAGAGTTTAGTTTTCACAAGTTAATGCAGGTAGACACATTCCCCCCCCCCCTTAATTTCATTTATATTTAATTAATTATTGCTAATAATCTACTTTTTGGAAAAGAATTGCTTGTATATTCTATACTGTTTTAATTGAAACGTTGGGAAGAAAAAAGTGTTTTCCACATTGGTTTAAGTTCTAAAAGTTATTGTAAACAGCTTCGATAATCTCATCACTGGAACAAGCCAAATTTTGTAAATCATCTTTTAAATTGGTCTTTCTGCTTTCATAATACTCAGGTTTATCCAGTCTTGTGACTTCTGCTGCCAAGTACTCCTCTGTTAACACTGCACATGATGCCCTATTGTAGTATGCCTGAGCATCAAACTGGTTCGTGTAAACTTCTCCTTCCAGTTTTTCCATTTCTAGGCTTCTGTATTTCCTTGCGCTTGCCAATCTATGCTTGCTGTCATCCTGACAGGGAATTTCAGTGTACTCAGCATAACTTGTGATGTCGTCATATACACTCATCTGATCTGCTATTTGGTCGTAAGAAGTGGCATCTTGAGTTTTATCTGTTTTTGCCTGATGAAACATTGAAATTTCGTAACTCGAAATTGACCAATATTCAGTGACTGCAGCTACTGGTAATTTCTTATGTTCACTAGATCCTTCCCTGTTGGGTATTTCCAAGTCTAAAACTGTAGAGTAGCAATCTTCATCATCTTTTCCACTAAAAAATTGACTTCCATACTGAGCATTGTCATCATCATGGAACAGTTTTCTTTCGTCTTGTGAATCCTTATCTTTTCTACTCTCCCCAGTATATTCTTTCATCATTTTATTCCTGTTTGTAGCAGACATATTATCGGTTACTGTATCCATTGGAATATGATCTTCATCACCGTCATGCCCACTACAAAAAAAAAAGTTCTTGAGTTACATCCAAATACTTAATTATAATTTTAATATATTAAACTGAAATTAGGATAGCATATTAACATTGTTTTTAAACTTAATTTTTTGAGGCAAAATCACATAACAAACAATGCTTATCAATCTTTGCAGTATTGAGGGTTACAGTTAATCGGTGGAGTTTGTTGTTATTTCCTTTGATTCCACAGTTCCTGCTTCCAAAGAGGCTGGTTGTCCTTTTTCTGAAGTACTGCAACAATCTTCTCTATCTGAGTTTACGCATCCTTTCTTAGCAGGATCATCTTGCAATGGTTTGTTCACTCGTTCAGTATCATTAGTTTTAGACTCTGTGTTTTGCACCGTGGCACTAGTCAGAGATAAAGCATCTTCAAATGATACATTTTCTATATAGTTAGGTAACTATGACCCATCTTCAGACATCACATGACTTGAAGGTTTTTGCTTTGGTATCATTATATTGCTCTTGTGTACAGACTCATTTGCATGCGTTATTAAGGCTTCTCCAGAAGGATTCGATTCATTTTCACGGTAAATATTTAGATCATTACCTTCTATTTTTTGGTAGCTTGTACTTTTGTGTTCACCCAGACTTGCATATGTTTGCATATGTTTTAGTAGGGTACAGGGTTGTGGTAAACCTTGGTAATGTATTGGATTTGTCGTCATGCTGGCAGTCATACAACTCAAAATGATTCCCATTTACTTCCTTTGTGCTTCCTAAGGTGAAACATTTCCGGGTCTCTTTGAAGGCTAGATTAAGTTCTGAATACTGCTGAAGTTGCACACCCTCAGAAGTTCTAAGATCACTGGTACTGTGCGCGTGAGGTTCATCTTTGTTCCCTGGGTCTTTAATTAGGTCATATTCTCCAGCAGTTTCCTCGTAAGCATTACTTTTTTGTTCGTGTTTTTCAAGTTCATCAAGGTGAACATATACATGAGATTCAGGATTCAGCCTTTCCTTCATCTACCCCGACAGTATCGTACACTGGTATTTGAGGTAACTCATTTGAAGGACTCTGAGTTTCTTGCATGACTTACTGATAAGTCTGATTGACGTTTTCTTCCCATTCATTTTGCAGAGTCTCTTCTAGTGACGGTCTACCACCACATGTTTGTTATATCTAGCTGATCTTTGCAACTAGCGATTACTGAACACAAATTCATTAAGTGTTATATTTACCCAGTCTTTGGTTTCGGTTTCATCTTGGACTTCTTTGCCAGAATGATTAAAACTATCACTATTGTTGTGGCAATGCTGATTATAACCAGCAGTACCAGGATAAAAATAATGATATATAGAAGTGGAAATTCTCCAGCTTAACATAAAAATACAAGATCAGATTGCTACAAATGCTGCTACACACACAAATAAACGTACCTTTCTTGTTTTCACAGAAAAGTCCACCATACCCTGAGGCACACACACAACTGTCATTAAAGCATGCTCCTCCATTGAGACAATCCAATGAGCAGAGCTTATTGGTGACAGATACTTCTGAAGTAGAGACATGAAGCTTTAGCTCGCAGTATTTTCCTGTCCAGTCTGGCAGGCATTGACAAGTATTGTTGAACATACAGCTTCCTCCATTTTGACAAGGAGAAGGACACTCTTTAGAAAATAATTCAATTGTTGTATAATTTAAAGCTCAATTAAGAAAGTGTTTCATACCTCCATAACAAGTACAATTGAATTCCTCCGGTAAGTAGCAGTTTGCACATGTAGAGGAAGGGTGGCAGTGAGAAGTGTTAGAGCAGATTTCTACGGAACAAGTTTCAAGTGCTATATTGGTGATAACATGTGGTAAATATTTACATTTTTGGTCTTTTTAACCAAAAAAAAAACTTAACATGTGCATATCACTCCTCCCCATGTATTGCATGTTGGTGCTTCAGAAGACTGGCAATCTTCTGCACTGCTCTCTGAGCCTGAGCATTCAATAATTTCTACTCCACTACTGATATTACCAGGAGGGGCTGAACACAGCCCTCCATTTATAGCTATTAAAAGATTATAAATTCATTTTATTAGTTTCAACTACAACTCATTTGCTTACCTAAGGCAGTAATATTAGAATATCCTAATATCTTGCAAGCTACCAGAGCTTCTCTATCAGTCCAGTCTGTTCCTCCACACACAGGTGTCCACTGACTGGGACTACGAGGTGCACAGATTTCTAAATAGCCAGAAAAGCTACCAACTCCCAATCTTGTACTTGAATTTCCATAGGCAGTATTAGTACCTCTTAAATTGTATACCCCTGAACATGCTAATTCATTACCAGTATCTTAATAAAAACCAACGTCAAAAATTATTCTGATTTTTACCTGTTGCCTGAACCTCAAGCCTCCCAATTAAAAGAAAGTTGAAAACTAAGAACATTGACAGTAAATTCATTGTTCCTCTGGTGGTTTTAATGATGACTCCACATATTAATAATAATCTTTCTGTGCATAATAAGTGCTGAATAAGCTTTATAAGGATTTCAATTTTGTTGGTAACTGTCGTCAAGGAATATTATTAAAAACACTACAGGCTATTGGGGTGAACTGGCAGTTCATAATTTAAAAACAACTACTTGTTTACAAAAAGCATGGGATTAATTTATGTTTATGTTCAATAATGTTTACATTAAGAAGTTCATATGTAGAGTCAATTCTCAGCAAATGAGACATCAACATAGTCATAAGCATCCATGTTCTGAGTTTCTTGCTGGACAAGTGAAGCATCGACCAAATTTATCACTTCGTAGTAAAGATGGTCATTGTTATTGGTTGTAATATTTTTTCATCTAATTGGAATGTGTTTATGCAGGATTTGCGACCTGAGGAATAGATGTATCGTATGCAACATTATTAACTCTGGCAAAACTTTCATCTTGTGTCAGACTTTCTGCTCTTCCTTCAGTAATCTTGTTCAGAATGATATTTTCATACATTTGTCTGTGAAACAACCACACAAAAAGTAGGTTACAAATAGTTTTTTTTAATTATTTTTTATTACTATTACTGTTTTGAGCAGTCAAAAGAATTCGTTGATGTTATTCTGATTTTAGCTATATTTGTACATATTTTATTGTAACATACAATAGTGAATGCAGAAATGCTTACCTCATTACTTCTTTTATTTCTGGCTTTTACAGGGTCTTTAATAGTTTCATTGAGTTGTGTCTATTTAGCTTCGTTCCATTTAAAAATGGGTTGATGATGGATGAAGATATATCTTTAATGTCGTCTTCAAATGTATACCTTTGAAAAACATGGTGTTACGAATATGCTTTGCATTTGTGTTATTCTAATTAAAAAATGTAGTGTAACACATTTAATATTGCTATTTGAAATAAATTAAGAAGACATGTACTCAACAGATAAAGTGTTTCGAAATGCAGTAATGGGATAATTGAAAGTGTAATAAGTCAATGTATAGCAATTATATACAAGTAAGTTTCTAGTCATTTCATTTAACAAGACTATAAAAAAAATTTATGTATATTTTGAAAAATATCCAGCAGTAAAATTACTATTCACCTTTTTTTGTCATTCTTCTTCAGTTTCTTGCATTGTCTTACAATTATACAGATAAATATAGCAGCGATAGCTGGAACTGTTATGCAAAGTGTGAGAAATACACCTAGCAGAATGTAATTCACTGCACGACAAAATACATACACAATTGAGACACATCCACATCATGATATTTGTAACTACCTTCTTCACAAGTATTTCCATTCCAAAGGATTGAAGCCTAGTCATTCAGAGGTAACTCGGCATAGGTCAAAAATATAGTTGTCCAGAACTACACTTTGGAGCATTCAATATGCAGCATTTAATATGGGAGAATATTGAATGCTCATGAGATGTGAAATACTCGAGGGAAATATCCAATGTACAATAAATAAACAAATATATATATATTATTGGCGAGCGAGCGTAGCGAGCGAGACACTTACAGGGGTAACACAATTGAAAATCGGGGTGTTTGTTTATTTATTTATATATATGGACGTACGTATGTCATTTTGTACTTTGACCCTCCGTATTTTTGTGTTTGCTCGGCGTTCGAACCTGTCCCAAATTGCACTAAACAGAATCCTCTGGTTTATCGATCGGTACCCATATCACCCTAGAAATTGAATTGTTTACCGTTTTGAATTCTTTTGCGGGTGCAGTTCAAACTTGAAAACTTAAGGGACTTCCATTTTCTATTCGAGTTAGTGGCGGTGGTAAGTTAATGCGCTCTTTGTCATGGTTACAAGCAGTGCGCAACAGTATTTACTTGAAAATACATTGTCCACTAGACTACCGCTAAGGTAAGTCTGTGTAGGTGCATGTCCAGTTGTGTCAAAGCATTGTGTGTTACAACCACTACTTAGCTAAAGAATATCACAAAGAAAACTTTAAAATAACGTGTATTGTTTTGTTGTTGTTGTTTTCCTTCAATTCAAGCAGTTGCAGAGAGTTGTTACTATGGCACTGAAATCCCTTTACCCAGTATGCTAAATTAAAAAAACCGGACCTTATTTTCAGTAGCTTCAGTGTTAGAAGTCAAAATCATTCATATAAAAATAGTATAGTCTTTAGGCTCGCTCACCATTTATGCTCAAGCACATCACTAGTATAATACATATTATATATATATACCTTGTCTGCATTGTGAGCCTTCCCAGTCACTAGTACATACGCAACTTGTGTCAGGAGCAGAACAATTGCCGTCATTGTGGCAGAACCCAAGAGAGCATATAGCTGACAGGATATAGATTGTTTCATTATTAGCTATCTGGTGGACAAATGCATTCAATGTTAGGGAGATAACATTCACCTCCGTTTAAGCAGAAGTCATCCTCACATATTGCTAACATTAAATTAAGTCAATTTAAACACTTAAATTTCGTGTTTAATTTTTTACCAATATCACAACGACTTCCCATCCAGTCCTCTGTACAATTGCATTGAGTGTTGGGATAGCTGCAGTTTCCTCCATTTTTACAGAAGTCATCACTAAGTCAACAAATTAACAGTGTTTGCTTTGCCAATATTGGAACCACCACAAATAAACTTACGCTCAGAGCATATCTCTCCCCTCCAATCTGAAGTACAGTTGCATACATTAGGAGTAATACACCTTCCTTCATTCAGACAAGACGGGATACATATAGCTACACATGTTCAACATAAAGAGTTATAACATATACCATAAACAGAAACTGCACATGAGCACATAGAGACTATGTAGCTATAAACATGTAAGTAGATCTCAAACAATACAGTGAAAATGAATACTTCCTATAATTTCTACCGGCATACAACTTGAAACAAAAATCACATGCTGAAAATGAAACTGGAAAATACTGAAATGAAACAATTATTATGGATAATACAAGTATGAGTTTAGCTTCCAAAAAAATTACAACGCAAACACTATTGTATTGGTTTTGCTGATAAATTAGTTAATACGAGAGGAAGGGCCACTTGGGTGGAGTTTTATATGACTAGAAATCTGGTATGTTGGTTTTATGGTCAAGTAAAAATGTTAAACGAAACACCAAAGGTGCGAACCCTCAGTGCTACTATACACTAGCTAGAAATTACAAAATTATCTCAGACCACAAGAATAATTTATTAGCTGTTCTAATCAGGTACCAATATAGCTTGAGCAATAAAAACAGTAGGTCTATCTTTATAAGAGAAGAGCTAAACAGGCCAGAGACACTCACCGGTATATAATTTCAACACAAAACTTCACTTCTGCTTGGTTAAAATCTTCCCAGCCTAAGCAAAACTACAGCAAGCAGCAAGAAATATTTGCTCACATGATTATGACATGCTGATTGGGGGCATTACCCACTAAAGTGGGTACTTGTTTTCTCAAAAAAAATTTGCCTGAAAATTACAAATGTAGTACAATAACAGGTCTTAAATCATCGTTCTGAGTAAGTTTGTCACTAAATTAAAAGTTAATTTGCCAGTAATCTCCAAAATCATAGACAGATAGGCAGTCAGGCAGACCGACAGACAGATAGACAGACAGGCAGACAGACAGACAGACAGACAGACTGACTGACAGACAGACAGACAGTATAATCCTCTTGCCCATGCATGAGGAAGGTTAAAAATACATTGGTCCTAATAGGGTCCAAGTTCTAAGCAGACTTCAACTTTCAATTTTTAATACAATAGTTTCAAAGAAACCTATATTATACATATAAATAGATGTCATAATAAATGTTTCAAGTATATATTTACCATTCTCACACCTCACTCCTGACCATTCATTAGTACAGGAACAATTCCTATTTGGAAAAGAGCAGTTGCCTCCATTATGACAGAATCCAGGGGCACATATGGCTACCTCACAGAAAAATTATAATAATACATAAATTGCGAAAGAAATCAAATTTTCAAACTTACCAATTGCACATGTTCCACCTTCCCAGTTATTTGTACAGTTACATGTATCAGGACAACACATTGTCCTTCATTTTCGCATGGGACTGTGCATATTGCTGATATGAGGATTATCAAAATAACTCTAGCTATATCTCAAATAATATAAACCACTCTACCTTCTGTGCATATTGATTCATTCCAGCCGATATTACAAGTACAGGTATCTGGTAAAGTACAGTTCCCATTGAGACATGGGTTAGTACATATTGCTAAAAGTTCACAACAGCATGAAATATTAAAGCAGAAAACATACAACAGATATTACCTTCAGAGCAAGTATTACCCATCCATCCTTCTGAGCAGTTGCATATATCAGGTGAAACACATTCTCCATTAGTACATGGAGGATTACACGCAGCTAAAGAAACATATATATATATATATGACCGTCTACAGGAAAACCGGGCACAACGCTGCAGCCTTCGAAAAAAATATTTTTGCACTTACAGAGTTGTCAGCATCCAGATATTGAGCTCTCCAAGTTTTATCGTCGTAACTTAAGTCATTCCCACTATAATAGACCTAACCGTTCCCTTCCGTCGGCTTGAAACAATACATTTTTAAGAAATCGATCAATCTTTTCTCGATATTTACGCACGCCGCGTTGTGCCCGGTTTTCCTGTAGATGGTCACATATATATATATATAACACTAATTACATGCGTCAGAGTGTGATATGGCAGAATATTTCACGAGCAGGCTAATTTATTTTCATGAGCCTGAAGCGAGTGAAAATAAAGCCTGAGAGTGAAATATCTTGCCCTATCACTCTGACAAGTGTAATAAGTGGTTTATTCCACACTAGATATCTCACTACTGTAGTTAGTACTACAGGACCAGTAACTCACTGGGTAAGTTGGTTGTAGGGGCTTAGCAACTGCTCTAACCCGGTTGGATTAGGCTCCACCTGATCAAGAGGGGGAAGGTAGCTGTATGAACCAAGAAAATTGAAAAGTTTGGCAGGATGCTATAATCACAAGGGTAATGAGCTTGAGCAGTACAGCGTGAAATAACAGCTTGAAATATTTTGAGTTATTTCACGGGTCATGTACCTAAACATATCATTGTTAAGATATCTAGGGTGGAATATATATATATATATATAATACTTATAGCACGAGTCAGAGTACAATATGGGAAAATATTTTACGAGCACGCAAAATAATTTCACGAGCCAAAGGCGAGTGAAAATGTGGCGTGAGAGTAAAATATCATTCCCATATTGTACGACGAGTGTGATAAGTGATTTATTGCTTCTTTGAAATTTTTCTCAACCGGTCACAATACAATTTTCATTGATTTTACTCGCTACGCCCGCGCTACAAGTAGCGTACAATATAAACCGTACAATATGGGAGAATACAGAACGCTCGCGTGATGCGGAAATATTCAAGTAAAAATATCAAAGCTGCAATAAATATATATATATATTTATTGCAGCTTTGATATTTTTACTTGAATATTTCCGCATCACGCGAGCGTTCTGTATTCTCCCATATTGTACGGTTTATATTGTACGCTCCTTGTAGCGCGCGCGTAGCGAGTAAAATCAATGAAAATTGTATTGTAACCGGTTGAGAAAAATTTCAAAGAAGCAATAAATCACTTATCACACTCGTCGTACAATATGGGAATGATATTATACTCTCACGCGACATTTTCACTCGCCTTTGGCTCGTGAAAATATTTTGCGTGCTCGTAAAATATTTTCCCATATTGTACTCTGACTCGTGCTATAAGTATTATATATTATATATACACACATATACAGTCAAACTTAAGTTATTCAAACTTCAATTATTCCAACACTTCAATTAAGTGATCACCCAAAATCTAATAGTAGCACATTTTCCATGGTGTTCAGTTATCTGAATATTAAAGTTATCTGAACACCTTTCGATCCTACAGAGTTCAAATAACTGAAGTGATATTGTAATAATGCAGAATTAAGCTTTAATACATTAAAGATACCAGAATAATCACTCACTAACCAGTTGTGCAGTTATGTCCTTCCCAGTGTACAGTACAGGTGCATGTATTTGGATTAGTACAGTGTCCTCCATTCATACAGTCTTGCTCACAAAATGCTAATGAACAATCATAACAATTACTATAACTATTATCACACTATTGCTGTAAATTTACCTCCACTCCAAGTAGTTCCATTCCATCCTTCTGAACAGTCACATATGTTAGGTTCTACACATCTTCCTCCATTTTCACATTGAGGGTTGCTAATGGCTATGAAGGTAACCACTCCATAGTCAATATAATGTATTACTAGTTATCACAGTCTACCTTGTGAACAGTCACTTCCTGTCCATTGTGAGCCAGTACACTCACAAATATCAGGTCCCACACAACGTCCTCTGTTAGAACAGTTATGAGTACATATTGCTAGAGGGAATAATGTACAATATTAAATTAACTCTCTAAATATTTCTAGACAATACTATTACGTGTAGTGCATGTATCTCCTTGCCATCCTGATGTACACCTACACTCATCAAGAAACACACACTGGCCTCCATTAGAGCATGGAGGGCTGCATAAAGCTAAAATTTATTAAGTGCATAGTAATATAACATTTATATATATCTTTAGTTACCTGAATTACATCTGAAACCACCAAATCCTTCACTGCAACCACAAATACCATCACTTGTACAAGATCCTAATGATATTTACTAGTGTCTATCACCTCTTACTACTGCATTACATTAATGACACACCTACCATTACATCCAATGTATATAGTGGTACTGCATGGAGCTAATGATGGAGTGCAGCTACTCAAAGTCTGTCCTGTACAGTTCCACTGTATGTACATACCACCATTAAGATTTTTTATTTCAGCTTGTTATCACATCTACAATAATCAGTGATGAACTAAAATAGTGTCCTTTTTCTGTCAACTAAATTTATTACATACTTGAGCCACTTGTATCAAGTATATCTCTACAAATCATCTCTGTGTGTATTTGGTTCCAAGTCATTCCACACACAGGTAGTAATTCTTGTCCATTGGTAGTGCCATCATAGCAATAATGTACAATTCCAGTAAAGTTACCACGAGATTGTAGGGAGAAGGCCCCAGAGCTACATCCTATACTATATTGTAGACTAGCAAATTAGTAGTGATTAAAACACAATCACTATTGTTGCGGCAATGCTACTTATAAGCAGCAGCACCAGGAGAAAAATAATGATATATAGAAGTGGAAATTCTCCAGCTTAACATAAAAATACAAGATCAGATTGCTACGAATGCCGCTACACACACAAATAAACTTACCTTTCTTGTTTTCACAGAAAAGTCCACCATACCCTGAGGCACACACACAACTGTCATTAAAGCATGCTCCTCCATTGAGACAATCCAATGAGCAGAGCTTATCTGTGACAGATACTTCTGAAGTAGGGACATGAAGCTTTAGCTCGCAGTATTTTCCTGTCCAGTCTGGCAGGCATTGACAAGTATTGTTGAACATACAGCTTCCTCCATTTTGACAAGGAGAAGGACACTCTTTAGAAAATAATTCCACTGTTGTATAATTTAAAGCTCAATTAAGAAATTGTTTCATACCTCCATAACAAGTACAATTGAATTCCTCAGGTAAGGAGCAGTTTCCACACGTAGAGGACGGGTGGCAGTAAGAAGAATTAGAGCAGATTTCTATGGAACAAGTTTCAAGTGCTATATTGGTGATAACATTATGGTAAATATTTACATTCTTGGTCTTTTTAACCAAAAAAAAACAACTAACATGTGCATATCACTCCTCCCCACGCATTGCATGTTGGGGCTTCAGAAGACCGCCAATCTTCTGCACTGTTCTCTGCACCTGAGCATTCAATAATTTCCACTCCACTACTGATACTACCAGGAGCGGCAGAACACAGCCCTCCATTTATAGCTATTAAAAGTTGATAAACTCATTTTATTAGTTTTTAACTTCAACTCATTTGCTTAACTAAGGCAAGTTTTAGAATATCCTAATATATTGCAAGCTACCAGAGCTTCTCTATCAGTCCAGTCTGTTCCTCCACACACAGGTGTCCACTGACTGGGACTACGAGGTGCACAGATTTCTAAATAGCCAGAAAAGCTACCAACTCCCAATCTTGTACTTGAATATCCATAGGCAGTGTTAGTACCTCTTCAAAACCTAGTCATTCAGAGGTAACTCAGCATACATAAAAAATATAGTTGTTCAGAACTATGCATTGTAGCATTCAATGTGCACCATTGGGAGAATAGTGAATGCTCATGTGATGCGAAATACTCGAAAAAAATATCCAACGTACAATAAACAAACAAATATATCAATATATAATTATATTATATATATATATATATACCTTGTCTGCATTTTGAGCCTTCCCAGTCACTAGTACATATGCAACTTGTGTCAGGAACAGAACAATTGCCGTCATTGTGGCAGAACCCAAGAGAGCATATAGCTGACAGGATATACATTGTTACATTATTAGCCTTTCAGTGAAGTAAATGACTACCATACCTGTATCACACTGACTTCCTTCCCATTCTGGTGGACAAATGCATTCAATGTTAGGGAGAAAACATTCACCTCCGTTTAAGCAGAAGTCATCCTCACATTTATTGCGAAAAGGCACACGTGATAGGAAAGGGACAAAAACCCCCCTCCCCATCTCCTGCCTCGCCCCTCCTTATGCCAAGATGACATCCTCCTTTCCCCTTAAATTTCATGTTTAATTTTTACCAATATCACAACGACTTCCCATCCAGTCAGCTGTACAATTGCATTGAGTGTTGGGAGAGCTGCAGTTTCCTCCAGTTTTAAAGAAGTCATCACTACATATGGCTAAGTCAACAAATTAACAGTGTTTGCATTGCAAATACTGGAACCACCACAAATAAACTTACGCTCAGAGCATATCTCTCCCCTCCAATCTGAAGTACAGTTGCATACATTAGGAGTAACACACCTTCCTTCATTCAGACAAGATGAGATACATATAGCTACATATGTACTACATAAAGCGTTATAACATATGCCTTAAACAGAAACTTCACATGAGCACAAAGTGACTATGTGGCTATAAACATGAAAGTAAATCTCCAACAATACAATGAAAATGAATGGCTCCTATAATTTTTACCAGCACACGTGCTGAAAATGAAAATGGAAAATGCTGAAGTGAAACAATTATGAAAAATACAATAATGAGTTTAGCTTCTAAAAAACTTACAACGCAAACACTATTGTATTGGTTTTGCTGATAAATTGGTAAATACGAGAGGAAGGGCCTCTTGGGGGGATTTTATATGACTAGAAATCTGGTGGGCGGACTGGCTGATGGGCAGACAGACAGACAGACAGACAGAAAGACAGACAAACAGACAGACTGACAGACAGACGGACAGCTATAATCCTCTTGCACATGCACATTGAGGGTTAAAAATACATTGGTCATATTATGTAGGGTCCAAGTTCTAAGCAGATTTCTAATTTAAATTTTTAATTCAGTAGTTTCAGAGAAACCTAATTTATACTTATAAATAAATGCCATAATAAATGTTTCAAGTATATATTTACCATTCTCACACCTCTCTCTTGACCATTCATTAGTACAGGAACAATTCCTATTTGGAAAAGAGCAGTTGCCTCCATTAAGGCAGAATCCAGGTGCAGATATGGCTAACTCACATAAAAATTATAATATACATAAATTGCGAAAGAAATCAAATTTTCAAACTTACCAATTGCACATGTTCCACCTTCCCAGTTATCTGTACAGTTACATGTATAGGGACCAATACATTGTCCTTCATTTTCGCATGGGACTGTGCATATTGCTGATATTAGGAATATCAAAATAACTCTAGCTATATCTCAAACAATCACTACTACCTTCTATGAATGTTGATCCTTCCCAACCAATATTACAAGTACAAGTATCTGGTAAAGTACAGTTCCCATTGAGACATGGGCTAGTACATATTGCTACAAGTTCAGAACAGCATGAAATATTAAAGCAGAAAGCATACAACAGATTTACCTTCAGAGCAAGTATTACCCATCTATCCTTCTAAGCAGTTGCATTCAATGGGTGAAACACACTCTCCATTAGCACATGGAGGATTACACACAGCTAAAATATATACAGTCGAACTTAAATTATTCAAACTTCAATTATTCCAACACTTCAATTAACTGAACACCAAAAATCTAATAGCAGCACGTGCGGACATAAAGAATTGTTTGCCCATGCCCCTTCATTAGTGCTCTATAATACATTTTCTATGGTGTTCAGTTATCTGAACATTTACTATCCTACCGTTCAAATACCTGAAGTGATATGGTAAAATAAGTAGAATTAAGCTGTAATCATGTTAAAGATACCAAAATAATCATTTACTACCAAGTTGTGCAGTCATGTCCTTCCCAGTGTGTGGTACAGGTACATGTATTTGGATGTGTACAGTTTCCTCCATTCATACACTCTTGCTCACAATTACTATAACTATTATCACACTACTGCTGTAAATTTACCATCACTACAAGTAGTTCCATTCCATCCTTTTGAACAGACACATATGTTAGGCTCTACACATCTTCCTCCATTTTCACTTCGAGGATTGCAAATAGCTATGAAGGTAACCACTCCATAGTCAATATAATGTATTACTAGTTATCACAGTCTACCTTGTGAACAGTCAGTTCCTGTCCATTGAGTCAGTACACTCACAAATATCAGGTCCCACACAACGTCCTCTGTTAGAACAGTTATGAGTACATATTGCTGGAGGGAATATGTACAATATTAAATTAACTTTCTAAATATTTCTAGACAATCCTATTATGTGTAGTGCATGTATCTCCTTGCCATCCAGATGTACACCTACACTCATCAGGAAACACACACTGGCCTCCATTAGAACAATGAGGGCTGCATAAAGCTAAACATTGTTTAGTGAGTAGTGATATAATATATATTATAAATCTTGAATTACCTGAATAACATCTGAAACCACCAAATCCTTCATTGCAAGAACAGACACTATTATTGTACAAGCTCCTAATGATATTTACTAGTGTCTATCACCTCTTACTACTGCATTACATTAATAGTACACCTACCATTACATCCAATGTATATAGTGGTACTGCATGGAGCTAATGATGGAGTGCAGCTACTCAAAGTCTGTCCTGTACAGTTCCACTGTATGTACATACCACCATTAGTATTTCTTATTTCGTAGCTTGTTATTAGATCTATGATATTGAGTGATAAACTAAAATAGTGTTCTTTTTCTCTCAGCTAAATTTATTACGTACCTGACTCACTTGTACCAAATATATCTCTACAAACCATCTCTGTATGTATTTGGTTCCAAGTCATTCCACACACAGGGAGCAATTCCTGTCCAGTTGTACTGCCATCATAACAATGATGTAGAACTCCAGAAAAAGAATTACCAGACTCTAAGGAGAAGGTTCCATTACAGCCTACACATTATATTTTAGATTAGTCCATTAGCTTTAGACTCATGCATTGCTACTACCAGACTCTAGGGAGAAGGCTCCAGAGTTACATCCTGAAGTTTTCTTCATCAGTAACTTGGTTACAGTAACTCACACCATACATAACTCACCATTGGCTGGAATAAGAAGGTTTAATAGAATTAGAAACATTTTAAAATTATTTTAAGTTTCTTAGTCTTCTTTGATTTTTTGGCTAAACCTTTTAATTCAGCTATGCGGTGTTGAACTTTATCTGTTTATGAAGTGTTCCCAAATTCTGTGATTGTTATTGAAGCATAGCTTGAGGGTTTAGACTTGTGGCTATGGTGTAAAAAAACACAACCATCATTCATATATATTATTAAAAATATTACTCTCAGGCTAAAGTAGCTTAGCATTGATATCAGCTGTGCAGCATTGCTTGTATTTGTATGGTAGAGTAGTACAGGTAGCACTGGTATCTCTAGTAGCACTGGAAACACTTGTGGCACTGGTAGTACTGGTAGCATAAGTAACACTGGTATAGTGGTGATAGTAATGGTATTAAACAACACCGATAGCAATGATAGTATTGAGAGATGTAGAGCTAACAGCTGCATTCAAAAGTTAAAATGATTTAAATTGAGATAAAGACCACTATTCTATTTAATATTATATTTCTTATCTTTTTAGTTTTTTTCAAGTCATGGAAGGAGAAGAAATTGTTCCTATAGGAAGATGCCACTTGGAAATGAACTGTTTAATTTTTTATATTTTAAAATTTAGCCCAGCAAAATTTATTCAATTTGTATGCTACTTTTGCACTTTTAGTTGGGTTGGAAGTTACTCATATTAGTGATCCTTCATTGAATCTCATACTATGATGACAAAGAATCTGTTGAATTCACTGGCACTTGGTTCCCTCAAATCGTGTAGAATCCCACCTCGTGAATACTTCATGTGTTTCAATAATTGGTCTCTTTTATTTCATATAACAGATATTGTGCTATAGCTAATGTTTGTTAGGCGAGGTCCATTAAAGTTAATCTATTCATATCTTAAATGATTGTAATAATATATTTAATGAAAAAAGTATAGGGAATAAATCACACAAATTTTTTACAGACTTTTTCAATTCAAACCATACAGTAGGTTATCTACTCACTCAGTTAATTGATGTCCACCTTTGATAAGCTAATTGCTTACATTTTAAGAACATTTCAACACAGTTCAATGAAAACATCATGCTATTCTAGTATTTTATCCAGGTTCACATTCACATATCTTAACAATGATAGTGACGAATAACTGGAAACAACATCATAAAAATAAACTGTAAAAATTGCTTATAGCAAGTAATGAATTCTATACCATAACTTTTTAAGTAATACTTTCGCAAGTAATTAAAAAACGAATATAATTTGACCTAGGTGGGCCACAGCTAGAAATAAGAAGAGAGGAGGCTAACTATTCATAGGGTACCTAACCATGCACAGATTTATAGTCCCACTCTTTTAAATAATTATACATTATACATAATAAAGGATTAAATGATAGTAATGATTTGTAAACAATATGTTTGTTCCGCAAGTATTTTCCAATGATTGGTGAACTCAAAAAGATGCAATGATTATAGCAGTGTTTCAGTTTAGTGCTCAGGGCATTTGGGAAAGTAAGTAATGTAAAAAGCAGAGATGCATGAGTAAATGAAATAGACTTCTTTAAAAGAGAACTGTAAATGGTGAGCAGTGGTTCTCCAAAGTTTTGATATAATACTCCACAAGCTACTCTACTGGCCAACCTATAGTTTTGAAAACAACAACAACAACTATACACAGGACATCATCTATTGCAAGTTTTGTGTGAAAGTGGACAGTCTATTACTCTGCAAGTTGTGTGTGCATGTAAACACTATTTAACACAGCAATTTCAGCAGCTACTGCCTATTGTGAAACAAGAACAACCATTGCGCATCTTCCAACAGCAACCATTTCCTATCTGTGAACAGCAACCATTGTCTATCTTCCAATAGCAACCATTAGTTTTAAAAGGGGTAGCACAAGATTGTTAGCATTGCCTGAATAATGCTCTTCATTTGACACAAAGAAAACACTGTAGCAGTGACTACGGATTGCACTAGTTATCACTCAGCATTGTTGTTTTTGTAACTATTTTCTAATCTGTACATGATCACTCAATTAAAAATAGTAAAATTTGCCACTATTCTTACTTGTTTACCTTGTCTTCAGTAACGTTCACACAGGAGGAGTAAGCATTTGATAGTAGATGGGAGAATGAAAATATCAAATGAAAGTGGCAAGTTAAATTATAATTGAAGGTATCAGTGAATCTGACAAAACGAAGCGGTAGAGCTTTGATAGAAGTGAATTTGTAGTGAGGAGACAATGGAAAAGATCAGCAAAAATGTATGCTTTTATATGTAGTGTTTTCAATAGGAATACTATACATCTGAGCAGGGAAAGTGGGAAAATAGGACATATGGCTGGAAACGACGATGAAATTATGGTGGAATTAGGATGAATTGTCAGTCAGTAGCAAATTCTTAAACACCAGCAATTGGTCTGTGTCCATAATGGTACAGAACAATTGAATTGTGCAGATGAGTAAAAACAAGCTGGAAAATCAGTTTCAAATAAAATATATAAAAATATTTGTTTCAATTGTTAGCTGCTTGAGATTGAAACTCAAATTTATCTTTTTAATTGGGATGGAAGTATGAGAAAATGATGGGAATGCAATAGAATGAAGTGTATTTTAAAATCCATGCATGATTTATAATGTCACTACTTTAGAACTATTGTACCATAACTTCCACAAATATTGGGCGCTACTTCAATTTTATTGGAAGGGTAGATTTTGTTGCTTCAAAGTTGCATATTACTTCTTTCTAAATCTCCTTAATGCAGCGTACCATATTTTACCTTTTACAAATGCCAAGTATTGTAAAGCAAACACGATCCTTCCACCATTTTAATTGAATTGTTTGAGGTATAGTTTGCTAGTTAACTTTTGAGTCTGATATTGATCATTTTCTCATTTTTTTGTAGCAGCCATTCTAGCTAACTATTTTTTGAAGTTATTATTGCATATAGCTACCATAAATCAATAGAACCAAAAATTAAATACAGACATTAAAGAATATATGATTGTAAATGTAAATAAATGATAGGCTATAGCTACCCACTTTTATTAAAAAAAAATCATTGTTGGTTCACATTCAGTAGCATAGGAAAGCTGCAACCCCTTCCCCATAATTTCGTAGTACAACCTAATGAAGTGATTTCTCATATGAACACTAATAAGACCACAGAAACACATGCCCTTGGAGTCCCCTACCAAAACATCTTCCTACACCGCTAATTATACATATAGCTACTAATTCCATATGCTAGACTTTTTGTTTAATATATCTCTTTTTATTGAGTCAACATTTATTATTCATTTATAAAATTCATAAAATAAATTCAATTTCACAGTTCCAATATCAAAGAGAGAGATGGTTCTTTAGAGAGTCTTTGTCTACGTTGTAGTCTAGGAAGAGTCATTTTAATAATCCCTATCGAAGTTTCGGTTAGAGGAGGAACCACAACTGGAGTGTGAGGCATGGGCTCATTTATAAGGTGACTCCACTTTGCAGCACAGACTTTCTTTCCATCATATTCTTTTAATTTTGGATCTTGCTTGTAAAATTGGACAGAATTTGTCATTAATTTTCTCCACAAAGACTTCTCAGGAGCTTTCTTTCCACGGCGTCTGTGGTGTCTTCTTCTTTTGGATTTTTGTTTATTTGTTCCAGGACCTTCCTTTGCATGACATTTGCAGTTTTTGTTTGTTTTGCATTTTTTTGGATTTGATGAAGACATTGAGACAGACCTATAAAATTGGTCATGAAAATAGTAGTACATATTATTTGACTTTCCTTAGTGTATTTCATTTCATACTTACACTAACAAGTTCACAGAAATTCAATATATTAAGCTAAAAACAAAAAAACTGTATACCTAAAAAAAACAACACTTATTTTATTTTCATTTCAATTTGTTCGTTATTGCTACTTTTTTGTTTAACTTAATTTAAGAAGAGAGCACAAGTTCACTTACCTAGATGTTTCAGCTGATTTCGTTGTTTGTCCAGTTTGGCTCGTCTCACTAGTGATCTCGGCAGCATTGCTTATCCCACACAATGGAGCAGAATCAGTGTCCATTGTTATTCTGACTTCTTGAATGTCTGACAGAACTGTGACCTCACCAATTGTCATCATAGGAAACATGCCTGAAACATTAAAATTAACTGATCATTTATTATAATATATACATAATATAAATATAATAGCAATTTTTCTCATTCTTACAGCCAATAATATTGTTAATTAAAACTTAACCCGATGTTTTGACTTCTTGCCGAAGTCCTCTTCACAGGGCAACTGTGATTGAACACTCTGTGATGATATAACAGCACAATGTATACAGCAATCCTAGAGGGTGATATAAATGTAGCACGGACAGCCAGCATCCTGTAAGCTCTAAACCTTGTCTATGTTAAACTTGTTGTTGTCAGGTGTCTGTATGTGTACTTCCTTGACCTTCAACTCACAATTCTTACTGGCTCTGTCTACAACTCTTATCTCTTCCCATTTAATGGGGTGATGCAAGAAGTCGAAATGTGGGGTTAAGTTTTAATTAACAATATTATTGGCTGTAAGAATGAGATAATTTGATATTATTATAATTATTTCAGCTGAGAATGACTGAATCATTGAAAAAAATATATAAATATTTTCTAAAACCCTAAATCTTGGGAGTTATCTCTTCCATACTTCTATAAAAATTGAACTAGGCATGAACATCTTGCATCATTCGATACATGCAACATTCATTATGGTAAAATATTGAACGCTAACATTGTAGAATACTCAATGAAAATATCCAATATAAAATAAAATAAACAAGAAATTATTTATACTCATCGTACAATATGGTGGTGATATTTCACATTCATCTAGGTCAAAATGCTTACACATGCTCGTGAAATATCTCCCCATATTGTATACTGACTCGTGCAATATGTAATACGTATGCATAATTTTGTACTAATTACCTTGTACTGATTTTCCCATGTATGATGTCTGAGACAATACCTCCGTTTGAGGCGTCTCCAGTTCAGCAATTCTATATTAAGAAAAAAAGCTAGTAATATTGCTTTCAAAGGAAAGTTGTAGCCATATACCTCTTATGACACTGGGCTATTTCATGAGATTTTTGCCACAATACTTTTTCCATTTTATGCAGGCTAATCTATAAGAGAAATATACCAATTAATACATTCACAGTCTGTATGAATGCTTTATAGCCAAGTTATACAACTATAGAATATAATATAGAGATGCAGATATTTTAACTCACGATAGTTTTATTGGTAGTCTTCACACTCTCATTCAGTCTGGTCACATATTTTAAGTCCAATTCAGTCACTTGGTTACGAAAAGCATTGACTTCGTCATTTAATTCTCTGTTATAATTTTCCAAATATTGCTCCTTGTCTTTCTTATTTTGTTCCTTTTTAGCATAATATTCTACAACTCTTTCCAATCTACTGTCTGCTTTTTTGCAGTAGTCCTTGCTCTCTTGTAATTGCACTTCCATGTCTTTCATATTCTTATGTAACACATTGCTATGGTCTAAGAATTTAAATTGGTTATAATAAATGCTATTAGTCATATAAACAGAACTACCATTTGCTTCTTTAAGTACAGATCCTATTGAGTTTCTTATACAGGTGTTAGTACAATCATTACAAATTGTTTGCAGATCCAACATTTTACCATCACAAAAACCTGTCAACCACTTCTGAATTAAATTCATATCCTTCATCTGTCCATTAATAGTAGAGTCCTTTTGCTTGATAATTTCATTGGAAGCAGTTTGCTCTTTATAAAGGATTTTGGCCATTTCTTTCAAGTTCTTTAAATCTTTTAAGACCTAAATTTGATACAGTATCATTAGATATTAAACTTCTATTAGACAAGCTTACATCAGCAATTGTCTGGTCAGTTAACATTTTCTTTTCCGAGGCACTATATTTGTCCATCACAGCTCTTTCTCGTTCCCTTTCCAGGAGTTGAATTTTTGATATCAATTTGCAGTATTTCGCAAGTGAAATAATCACACTTGCTTCAGTTGTGTGCTTCCATTTCCAGTTCAGGAGGTTACATATCAGTATCACCAGGAATGCCAAGAAATGCATCAGGATTTCACAAGGGGCATACTGGTGACAGAATAATAGAGTAAGTATTATAATAGTATAGAAAGGAAAACTTACATTGGTGCACCATTTTGATAGGAACTCTGGTGCTGCCATATTATCCAGAGCTTTCACTTGTAGGAGGATAAATTTGAATAACAAGAGAGTCTGAATTCACACAGTAAATAAACAACAAATTGTATGATCATAAAGTTGCTGTATGTATTACTAGTGCTGTGCTTGTCCCCAAACTTTGAGCAAACAAGCCTAGTTTAAATACTCAAGAATACACTTATTATACTGAGTAACTTCCCCCCCTCCAACAATAAATAATGTTTTATCTCGTCCAGAAAATGACTGAAGAAGAAAAGCAGTCAAAAAGTTTATGTCTGAAAAATAGACCTAAGCAGCTTCTAAAATTGTTAATTTGAGATATCTTTAGGATATTTTGTGGTTGGACATTCAAGTACAACTTTTATGTTATAAAGTCAGCGTCAGCCATTGACGTTGGGAAGAGATTAAAGGCTCCATCTAGTTTACTGGAGACGTTAAACATTACTGGATTTCTCCCGCTTGCAACTCGGTAGTAACAACGTGTAGCGTGCGCTAGAAGCCATGTTCCCAACCTTTTCTTTTTAAAGACGCTTAGGGACATCAATAGACGCTCATGCAAAAAAAAAATACAAGCAAAATCTGGACCGAGTGTCCCGATTACTTCGCTCGTAGCCAAACATTAAATATGTGCTCCCCGATACGATGTTATGGAATACTCACTTTAGATGTTTCAATATATTTGAACCACTTAGTCAAGGCTTCTCCAAATCTAGCACTGTTACAGTAGCTAAATCGATTCATCCAGTTTTCAATTGACGCTTGCCAATAACTTGAATGGTTACGTTCGAACGCCAATGGCGTCCATCCAAAATTAATGTCTAAAAAAACAACAACAAAAAAAATTAGTCTTTTGATAGATAACTAGAAAATATTATCAATGGTATATAGTTTTTACTAGTACACAAATCATAAGTAACTAACCAGATAATTCTGCACAGGATGGTTTGTTTTCCATAGTAGGAAACAAGGATGGTTTGTTTTCCATAGTAGGAAACAATGGTGCCGCCAGACCGTAGCCTGGTAGAAGTACCATGGTACAATAGAAGAAACACAGGGGCATCGTAACCGGATCCTCTGCCAGAAAAACAGCGTAATTCAGTAACGTAGAAGCTCACAAATCGCAGCCTCCACCAACAACCCAAATACTATTTCCAATGACCAGAAATAGTGACGCTTTATTTCAGCTTGGCCGCTTTTTATACCCCCACGCTAGCTCGAACGCTAACTATGAGCTTGCGCATTAAGTTGCAGCCAGCCCTTCTTCATGCTTTGGTAGACTTTGCGGAGCCGCTGTTTAAAAAGGGAAAACCTTTGGGAAACTGTCTTAAGTCAAAGCTAGAAATAAACTTAACTAGGTAAATTTCACAAAAAAAATTAAAAGTAGATCAATAATTAGCAAATTCGAAGGATAAGTTCCGTCCAGCCAAACTTTCATACTCTTAACTAATATATCTCTGTTGTATATTATAAACTTACTCTCGTTTTATTCAATCTTTCTTTAAAAAATACCAATGATGCTGTGCTGCAAGTATTTTATTCTAGTATTAGGCTACCTCTTTTCTTCTTCTGTAGTAATTCCCCATTGTAATACTGTTTTTACAGCAGTTACGATGTTTTATTGTGCGAAACAGTTTGCGTTTTTTTTTCTAGCGTATTTGTGTGACGATTTTTACCATTATGTTAGTTAAGTCACAATTTTTACCTTAAGAATGAGTACTGTAGGAGATATGGGTCCTCTTGAAAGCCTGAAATAATAAGATATATAACAAAAACTTTGCATACTCAGTGTATGATAATGACTATTATAATTTCTTGTCAAGTTCCAGTACTTTTTGACATTGAATGGATGCTGCAGCAATATCCAGAGAGTAAGAGGTGCAAAGAAGATTTGGTTCAAAGATGTGATTATATATATTATATATAATTATACTAGTGATGTGCTTGACCACAAAGAGTGAACGAGCCAGTTCACAAACTAAACACTTCAAAAGAATCTATCAGTTCATTTCTAAAAGTATAGCCAAGTACGTAGCCATTGTGACCATTATGTACTTTAGCTAACAAATACAGAACCACTTTCTTATCTCAATTTCCCAAGTCCTAATATTTTCTGTAGTCTCTAATATATGTCATTCTGACTATCTGAATTACCAGTATCTTTTCACAACAAGCAAAAAAAAGTATGAGTTTTTAAAAATTATGTCTGGTGAAAGTACCATAGTAACTATTAGCCATAACATTTTGTGACTTGAAAAAACAAGAAGTTCTAAAGAATTACTGCACAGTGTTGATAGAAGACTTAAGTACGTCTGGTGGCATTCAAAAGCAAATTAATACGAAGGGTAAATAATTAATTTCCTTAAATTGGTACGGGATCACTAAACCAATAGATTCTATTTAGTGGAGGTATGGGAAAGGGTAGACCACGAAGCAAACACAAAAATGTGAGGGTCAAAGTTCAAAATGACATATGTACATCCACACATTAAACAAACAAATATCCCCGATTTTCAATTGAGTTACCGCTGAGAGAGTCTCGCTCGCTTGCAATAATATACTAACGCTAGAGTTGGACTAGACGAGTGGAAAACTATTCTTTTAGCCAAGGTAACCAAGATAACACCAAAGTGCAAAAACCTAGTGCTAGATATCTTACAAAATATGTCAACTACTTACCTGGATATAAAAAGCAGCCTTTATAACAATGTTGGCTTGTCAAAGGCTAGCACTGGTTCCAAACTCTTTTACTCATGGGTTGAAGGATCCATCCGGGAAGTCTTTGCGGGAGGTTGTAAGGTGGGGTACCTTGTTGATGGAAAGACTCATTTCTGGATGTGAGAATGTTTGAAGAAAAGAAAGCTATGACTGTCACAAAAGACAGGCATTTGTAAGTTTTAAGTATTTTGTGATTGTGTTGTGTTCCTCTGTATGTCCAAGTAGCTATACTGTACAATATAATATACACACACATAATTATTTATTTGTCCTGAACCTACTGTTGGCCATACATTGCAAGATGTTGAGACTTATTGTAGATCATGCTTGTGATTCCAACCAACTAACAAGTTTAATAATTATGACATACTGGGGATCCATTGAGATTTCTTAATGCTCCTTTTGAGAGTGTCACACTGGATATAGTAGGACCTTTACCAAAAATACAAAAGGTTCAAGGTTTATTTTAACACATATCTGTAAGCCTCACAAGTCAATTCTTGGACCCTATAATCTTTTAATAACAAGGATGCTTCTGAGACTAAAGCTAAATACACCTTTTTCAAATTTATAGCTGAGCGAAGACATGTTAGAGATACATCTGAAGGAAATACTGACAAGAATGATGATGAGGCCAACTGTGTACTTGAGGATATGGTGTGGAAGGCATCAGCTGACAAGTTAATTCTAGTGTGTGTAGTCTTGTTATAATTAGCTTCAATTAAAAAATTTTTTTAAATGTTCGGACTTTTTCTCTTGTAATTATGTATAAATATAGTGTTATATATGAGCCATACTTTTTACATGTACTTTAGAATCTCAGCGGTAAATTCAGTTGCCACTGTCCACTATAATGCTGAAGAATTAAATCGTCCATTACATCAAAACACAGCCAGGGAATCAAGGTAAACTGATTTAACTATAACCACATGTAGGATTTGCTGACCAGTTTCAGTGTATTATACTATAGAATGAAAGAAACCGTGGAATATCAACAGAATGAGGCATACATGATTGTTGGAGCTTTCAAAGGAGTGTCCAATGTAGCTTATGGAGTCGTGGCCAAGCCGCTTGAGACAATGGTTCAGCCTGCATATGAAGAGGTAATGGACATTGTCAGCACAAGAGGAAAAGAGAAACCACCTGAGTATGAAGAAATTATCCTGTAATAAAGTAGAAACAGCAACTGTTTGCTTGCTATCACACATAATTATTATTTTTGTATTAGGTCTATAACTGGAATAGATATATTGACAGCCATAGCTTTATTTGTGATTCTTTCTTTATAGCTAGAAAAATTCACCAATAAAAAATAAATAAAAAAACAAAAAAAACTGTCAAGTAGCCTTTATGCTGTCTTTCTGCCACAGGATATAGATTGAGCATTAACTTGGTTTTGGCTGCATTTTCCTAGTTAATATATTAAGAATAAGCTTTGTGTATTGTCATTTTAACAAAATCTTAAAGTATCCTGATGCGATACTGAATATTAGTCCTACTATACCAAACATAAATCGAGATATGTGCAGTATCACAAAATTCCAGCAGATTTCTTGTGCAAGTTTTTAGACTCCTTACTTTATCTAGCTACCACATAACTCTAACAAGAGTTGTATTTTGAAAATACGTATAGAAAGTGAATGTGTTTTCGGTAAGCTTATAATTTCCCAATTGGACTACTAAATCAGGACTGTTTATGACAATCAAGACTATACTTTCATATCACGTTAATGTCTACAGTTATCATATTATAATAATCGTATTCAACTTCAGTGTGAGTTGTATAAATATTAATTATAATGTTACTGACATACATAGGATTACAAGTACAAAAATAGCCCAAAGTGAAACAACTAGCTGTTTTAGTTATAAAGATATATAAAGACAAAACTAAGTATAAAAATCAGAACCACAGTGGATACAAATTTGTCTACTCCTTCCAATCATCAAGTCAAGGTTAGTCTAGATGTTGAATCAGAACAAAGATGTCTTGATACAATTGATTAATAAATGAGCAATCAAAATTACAACTAAGCACTTAATTCAGGGAAAGTTTGCAGCAATAGTATTACACATTATGTTATGAGCTGTTTTTATAGCACGAAGCTTTAACTTGTTTTCTCTTAAGTTTGTGCCAGAGCATGGAAGAGATTGGTAAAAGCAACTGAGACTGTAATTTGCATCTGTGAAAAAGTAATCATGATTAGCATAGCCAATGAGGTAGTAGTTTATAGGGTAAAGATTGCATTTAGTTAAGATTTCAGAACGTTTGCTACACTTTGGTTAGGGTAATGTCCTTTTTGCTTTGGGTCTATCTGTTTAGCCTAATCCAAATCCTCGCTGGTTTTTAAGTGAAAACTTCCACTTGCCCATGAGACTATCCTGCTGTTACTATAGCCACTACATTTCATTATTTCAAGCTAAGTATTGCATTACAGCCGAATACATTTTGCAGCTACTACCAGATGTTGTGAACATCATCTCAGATTACTTCATGGCTTTTTGTTTGCAGAGAACTGAGGATGAGGAGTTACATCATTAATAGATTTTCAAGATTCAATACAAGCTACATCCACAACAGACTGGCTCCATATCTGTCATCATGTAAGCGAACAAAAAAATGTACTCTTCATTCAATAACTAGTACGGTTGTGCTTGAGTCTTTGTAAGTTTCATTTGCAGTTACTAATCAACAGGATGAAGAGGACGTGATTAAAGAAAGGACAGGCACTGAGCACTGATCTTTAATAAGTGGTCTGGTTCAATGCATGCTTATATATTTGTAATTCTAAATCATTATAGCCAAGATAATTGTAGAGAAAATTTCACTCTAACTATGGTATACCAAATGTATTTATAGGATAAGTTACACTTTATTGATAATCAATAATTGGGACTATAGTGAATCTTTCTCCTTTCCATTTTGAAGGTTTGAAAATATATTACTACATCCTTATTCATTTTTTTTTTCATTTTAAATAATGATAATTTAGCTAAATTAATATAATAATGTAACTTTTCCATACTTGAGATGTCTTAAAGTTACTACTAGTGTGTCAGAAGGAATCTCTTCCAACACAGTAGCTCAACAGCAATGGTGGTTATGGTAATCCAAGGCACTTGCTTTTTCCCACAAGAATTCAGAGGTTAATAATGTGTAAGTACATAGTAGTTGCTTATGATGTATTAAACCTATCAACTGCAGTTAATCTAATGTTTTTATTATTATACCATCCAATTTCATGCAAGTATATTGTATTTAAAGCTTTCATTTGACTTGGTATTTACAAATTCTATGTAAATTAGATGTGTGGTTCACATGAAATATTTAAACTGAGAGATTGGGACTCAGGTCTTGCACACACAAACAGAACTGAATCTTTCACTTCATATCTGAGGAAAGTAAGTGAATTTGGCACCAATTGCTTACCTAAATGTGCTTCAAACCCATTCCTCTTCTGTTCCATATAATTTGGCAGTCTCTTATTATTTTATAAACCCTCATGCCACACCTATTTGTGACAATATGATCAGTTGTAAGTTTAATTCTTCTTGGACAACTGGTCACCTATACTGCATTTCTTAGCTTGTTTACTCAATCAATGGAAAAGTATCTTGTGCTTATAATTTTAGGGGAAAAAAAGAAATTTTGTGGTTAAATCTTTTCATGCACAAATGTTAAGTACAAGAGTGTTGTTTCTTAATTGACACAAACACGAAGATAAGCAATACACGTTCACTATTTTATTCTTGAATGGACATATACTTGAGAACATGTCCTAATTTAGCAAATAATTTAAGAATATCTGCTACCAATAATTTTCACAGAAGATGAACATAGTGAATATAGCCCAAATCTGATAGTCTTATTGAGGATGATAGAGTAATAGTGAATAGAGCCCATCTATACATCTATGTTGCATTTTGCATCACCCTCCCACTTTCACAAGCAAGCTTGGTGTTGAATCCTGAATATTCTGGACTATTTTGGTCTTTTGTAATTGATTTCTGAAAGCTAAGGTTACAATCAGTTGCAATTTTAAGTGCCGCAGCAGTCTTTGCCAGGATTCGCAATGGTTGCACTGTTTTAATGCATACTGATAAATGCAATTGTTGTTTCTTGTGCCCAATATATTGAACAGTTTCAATATCAGGTAGGTATGCACCATTTGACTCTGTCTTCTTTAATCTAGGAATAGCTTCACGCTCAATTTCAGGTTTTGCTGCAGATTGTAGAATTATGATTGCTAATGAATGAGTCTGCTTTAGGCCATTCATGGAACTAATATTACAATCAAAATTGTCAGCTACAGCTTGAACAAGACCATTGAAATAGTGAGAAAGAACACCATATGACTGCTTATTTGCACTCCAAACTGCTGCTGAAGTTCGAAACCGCACAAGTTCATCATAAGAACATACCACATCATAGTCATGTAACTGATTTACTAACTGTTTTGCTTGTACCAAAATTGCCAAAGAAACTTGAAGGCTAGTGTGGGGGAATTTGTCGCTGCCACCAGAATCCAAGCGTCGCACAGGAAGGTTGAGAGGGGGGACGACCTCTGCCTCGCCGTGGCCCAATCACAGAAAATAAGGAGTAGACTAGTTAACTGTAATTTAAGGATTGCAAGACTAACAAAACCGGAAGTGCAGCCACGTTTTATAGTCCAATAACCTGGCCACACCCACACACAATTAATGATACACAGAACACCGTACAAACACTTAGCACACACTATTCTACAACACACACACCACAATGATATTCGTTCACAATGACACACACACAAATGTCTCTGTTCTTTCACTCTTCTTTCTTCTCTTTCTTTTCTCTCTTCTTCTTTCTCTTGCCTGGCCCCACAGGCCCCCCCGCTAAGCCTGGAGCACCATCTTTCCCAGGCTGATAAACATCATGGACAGGCAACCCTCTGTCGTAATTGTCGTCCTCATCAAAGTTCTGTCGACTGAGACCGTCAGCATTACCATTCAACTTGCCCGGTCTATACGCTATCTCTATATCGTAGTTCTGGAGCTTAAGGGCCATCCTCATCAACCTTTTGTTGAGATGTGAGCTCGATGTCAGGGCCACACAAGCCCGATGATCTGTAACTACAAGCACCTTCACACCATATGTGTAGTGGTCAAAGTGCCTTAGACTCTCAACGATGGCGAGGGCCTCCAACTCCGTCACCGAATATCTATTCTCGGCTCCCCGGAGCTGCCTGCTGAAAAACGCCACGGGCAACTCCTTCTCTCCACGGATGACATGGAGACATCCACCAATGCCCCCTCCAGAGGCATCTGCGTACAGCTTGAAGTGGTCGGACTGGGTGGGGACAAATAAAACACACGCATTACACAAAACATCCTTTAACTTACAGAATGCCCTGTTCATCTCCTCCGACCAGGTGATATGGAGTGGGGCTGTCAGGGAAGTGGAAGGAGTCAGATGGCAAGAGTAGCTGGCGAAATTTGGGACAAACTCTCGATAGTACCCAACTGAGCCCAAGAATGCCCTCATCTGACGTTTAGTTTTGGGCCTGTCATAGTCCCTCATAGCTCTAACCCTTGCTTCAGGAATACCAATCATGCCACTACCAATCTGATGTCCTAAATAGGACATTGTTTTCCTTCCAAATTCACACTTCCGTAATTTGACCTTCAATCCAGCCTCACACAACACACCCAACACCTCGCCCAAATCCCTTACATGGTCTTCCCAACTCCTACTGTAAACCACCACGTCATCAATATAGTTCTTACACACTCCCTCTACCGGTTTCAATACCTTCTCCACAACACACTGAAAAATAGCTAGCGCGTTTTTCAGGCCAAAAGGCATACGCCTAAACTTAAACTTTCCCAGGGGACAGCTAAAAGTAGTGAATTTGCTAGACCCCTTCTCCATCTTAATTTGGTGAAACCCTGCTGTCAAGTCGAGTTTAGACAAGACAGCACTCGGACCAACCTTGTCCATAATCTCCCGTAAGGACGGCAGCCAAAACCGCCTCAAAGGAGTAACCTTGTTTAGTTCACGGTAATCTACACAAAGTCGAATGGAGCCATCCTTCTTCCTAATTGGTACAATGGGACTACTCCACTCCTCCTCACTAGGTTCAATGATACCTGCATCCAACAACTTGGTGATTTCATACTCAACACTCTCTCTCAACTGCACCGGAATATTTCTAGGGGGGATATTCACGACCTTTGCACCCTCCTCCAACACAATCTTACACTCCCCTGTCGTACATAGACCTGGCGTCTCGCTGAAACAATTCTCACTCTGCTCCAATAATTCCTCAATGTCCTTCACACAATAGTCTTCACATTTCTCATCCCCTAACAACTTTTTATTCTCCCACTTCTCCATCTCTTCATCCTCCTCTGCTATAATACTAATCCCAGCCATGTACTTCGCACTTTCACCCACACTGTATCTCTTCAGATTATTAATGTGTGCTAATCTGATGTGTTCACTATTGTCTTTTTTCACCCTGTAGGTTACTCGCGACACCTTCTCACAAACCGTGTATGGACCTTCCCATGACGCAGATAGAGCTACATGTAGTCCGGGAATCCTCATCAGCACTTGGTCACCTACACTGAATTCACGGTCTGACTTGTGACGATTAAACGTCTCAGTTCTTTTACTCACAGCATCCGACTCATTAATACACGCCATGTCATGCAGGAGCATAAGCTTGTCCTGCAAGGCAACTACCCAATCACACACGTCCATGTCATTGTATATATCATCCACCCACCCAGAGTACACAAGGTCTAGGGGGCCAACCATGGCTCTGCCATACACGAGCTCATGGGGGGAAACCCCCGTAGAGCGATTTGGCACTTGCCGAATGGCAAAGAGTGCCATGGGCAGAAAGTCTGCCCAGGTGATTCCTTCCTCTATCGCCTTACTCAACATAGGCTTCAACGTGCCATGGAATCTCTCTAAGGCACCGTTGGTTTGGGGTCGGTACGGGGAGGACTGGATCTGATCACAGACTAGAATTTCACACAACTTAGCCACAACCTTGCTCAGAAAAACCGTACCCCGGTCGGTCAGGATCTTCGCAGGAATACCCGTCCTAAAGATTATATTGCACATGGCTGATGCTACTGCCTCAGCAGTGACAGATCTTAAAGCCACCGCTTCTGGCCACCTTGAGGCTAAACAAATATACGTCAGCACATACTTCACCCCTCCTCTTGACTTGGGTAAAGGTCCAACTAAATCAAAGGCGACGAAATCGAAAGGCACAGATATCACTTGCCTCTCGACTAATTTAGCTTGCTTGTTGCCTGCCCGGTTGTGTCGTAAGCAGGTATCACACTGATTTACTTTGGCAACAATGTCTCTCCCCAAACCTGGCCATGTAAACCTCTTATTAATCAAACTCCTCATGGCCTTGACCCCGACATGCCCATTCTTATCATGAGCTAAAGTCAAAACATCTGCTCTCCTATTGGTGGGAAGGACCAATCGACTACACTTATCACCAACGTTGTCAATTACCTCATGAAACAACAAGTTTTCTCTCCAGACATACCCATTAAGCTGTTTACTCACCAAATCCCGACATCCTTTCAATGTCTCATCACCCACAATCTCATTCCGAAGCACTTCCTTCTCATCCCTCACAGCCATACTCGGACTACCTAAGCACTCCAACACATCTTCCTCAACACTACCTCCACCGCTATCATTCCTATCACACTCCTCATCTTCATCCAACCTCACCCTTTCTTCCTCATGCACATTACACTCAGTCACCTCGGTGGAAGACTCAGATATATCAGTACCGTCCCCTCTCTCGGGACAACCAGACACTTCAGGTACCACAGCATCCCCAACCTCCCCAGCGGGTTCAGGAATGACGTCCATCACCCCCAGTTTAGAAGGAGAAGGTGGCACCTTACTAGTCTTAACCTGCTCCTTAGTGGCAGCTCCTGAGACTACCCTTGTAGAGGCAGCCCGAGTTACCACCGCGGAGACTGGTACAGGTGGAGGCGAAGCATCCTCCTTACCTGTCGACACCAAGTGACGGAGGGCTTCTCTGTCACACAATTTTTCGAGAGCTACTACTGCTTCACTCTCACTTTCAGGGGGAGCACTAAGGAACACAAAAGTTTTCCTATTCCCCTGGTCACTCACAGCAACAACCTGATCAAACTGTCTCCCTCTCAAATCAAAAGACACACGCGCCAGAGGGCGCCTAATAACAGACCCATCAGCCATCACTAAGCTCTTGTACTCACCAGTCATATGGGCTCGATCAACTAGATCAGTCGAAACCATCGACATCACGGCCCCCGAGTCAGGGAGAAAGAAGCACCAGCGACCGTTGCACTTCCCCTTAAACTCTATGAGAGAGCTCTCGGAGGATGCCGCAGCCTGACTTTTGGTCTGATGCCTCTTTGAGGCACTGGATTTCTCGTCCACCTTGCCCCCGTCGCCCTTACTCAGTTTGTCTGCCCTACTTGGACAGTCCCAAGCCTTGTGGCCTTGCTGATTGCAGACGTAACATGTCACATAGGAGGAACACTCACTCCGTCTACACTCAGATGCCTTGTGTCCCACACCTTGGCATTTGAAACACCGGAAACCCTCACTAGATCCATTAGGGCTACCCTTCCTCTCCTCTCTGTGTCTACCCCTCCCATAAACACTCTTTTGGGGGGCACCAGATTTAAGCATCTCTGCTACGTCATACAGGTCCTCATAGGATGTTATGGACCTAGACTCTAGAAGACACTTTTCGGAGGGATACAGGGTTGTGCGGAAAAGGCCAACGACAACTGCCAAGGGAACATCCTTGGCGGAGTCGCAAGACAACGCTAGCCTTTCCATGTTATCCCTTAGTGTTTGGAATCTCGACACATGGTCCATTGCCCTTAATTCTCTCTCCCCCGTCCCGAACAACTTGTCTGTAACGGCGGAACGACTCAAACCCAGCTTCTTTACGAGTGCTCTCTTTAATTGCTCATACGAACACTCACTCTCACTCACCACACCCCTTACTGCCTTTCTTGCCTTTGGGGTCAACTTTCTCAATAAAATTCGTTTCCATTTTTTCACAGACACCTCAAGATCCTTCAAATCGGCCTCTAACCCCATGATGTAGTGGTGAATCTCGTCCGAGTCCCTGTAAGACACAAGAGACTGGATTTCCCGGGACGCATTTTCATTAGACTTTGACGCAAACTGATTGTGCATGGACAAAGTCATAGTTTTTATCAATCGTTTAACATCCCGACTAGAAATATGCTCATTCATATCACACTCACTCTCCTCATCAGACAAATCATCCTCACCATCGCTAATCCCACTTTCCCTAGTAGACCGTGCTACACTAGCACGAGATACGGAACGCTCAGATGCTCTTGTGGACCTGGGGACAGACCTCCTATCTTCCCCCTCACGCCCACACTCCCGCCTAACCACTGAGCTTCTGCGGCTGGGCCTCACACTATCTCGCTGGGGCTTAGCTCTCACTACACTAGAGTCCAGCCCCACTACAGTGCTATCACCTACGCTCTCATCAGCGTCACTCAAGTCACTCATAATTTCTTTGCTACCCTCAGACACAACAGTAGCACACGCAGTCTCTGGCAAATCCTCCTTTAGCTCCAACAAACGGGTGTCCTCACCTTTTGCTGAAGCTAGGCCTGAATCTGATTCTGTCTCCGAGTACGTGCCGTATTTGGATTCCTTACGGCACTGTCTCTCTCTTCTCTCTCTTGACTGTCCTTCCCTCCCTGACATCCACTCCCACCTGTTGAGGAGACTTCCAGGACACCTGAGAAAAGAAAAACAAATAAAACGCACAACACGCAATGATAAAACACGCAATAAATGAATCTCACGTAAACGCACAAATTACGCACAATACGCAAAGATATGATACACCAACTCAATTGGCCACGTGCGATGAGCACTAAACAGAACGCACAACAAAATGACACTTCGATACACACACACAAAAGTTTGAAGCCAATGTAGGTCGAAACTCGTGGAGGGACGTTGGCGGACTTCGGTCTGGGGGTTGTAGGTCCAGTGAAGCTCTCCGCGGTACCAACACGGCACAGAGGTATAGTAGGTTACGCACCAGCAACGATGTAGGAGAATCCGGATGAGTGTATAGGCTCAAAGGACTCGGTTGAGGGGTAACTCACGGTAGGTTCTTCCGACAACGCAGGGGAACGGGATCCAACTCGTATCTCGAGGGCTAGATCAAGACGAGCACCGCTGCCGCCAGTTGTGGGGGAATTTGTCGCTGCCACCAGAATCCAAGCGTCGCACAGGAAGGTTGAGAGGGGGGACGACCTCTGCCTCGCCGTGGCCCAATCACAGAAAATAAGGAGTAGACTAGTTAACTGTAATTTAAGGATTGCAAGACTAACAAAACCGGAAGTGCAGCCACGTTTTATAGTCCAATAACCTGGCCACACCCACACACAATTAATGATGCACAGAACACCGTACAAACGCTTAGCACACACTATTCTACAACACACACACCACAATGATATTCGTTCACAATGACACACACACAAATGTCTCTGTTCTTTCACTCTTCTTTCTTCTCTTTCTTTTCTCTCTTCTTCTTTCTCTTGCCTGGCCCCACAGCTAGTATATCTATTGGAAACCAGGCCAGTGATCATATTTCCAATGAGTACAGATGAAAGAGTGTTTTCTGACAATTTAGTAGAAATATATGACAAAAGCTTAGCCAGAGTAGGACTAACATCTTGCTTACAAGAAGTTAAATCAATATTGCTTTGATATTCATCTTTATTATACTTAATGTTCTGAATTTCTGAAACAATATTTTTTGCAGTACTACGAAGATTTCTTTCATCTTCATCGTCAAGGCTTTGTATACGCAATACTGTATTTGCTTTAGATTTAAAAACAATAATATTGGCTATTCCTGGTGAAGATAAAAGTAAAATATCATTCTTATACTCAGCAACTAACTTTTGTACCAATTCTTTTCTGGACAGTGATGTTCCTCCTAAACTTGCATACTACTTATATAAATCAAGTGAAGACCACACTCGAGATGGGTTACTTGCAAACAGATTTGATAAAAGAGTATAAGGTTCACTTTCCAGATATATATTCACGTTGTGGGAGTGGGAAGCTTTGATGTTTCTCACATTTGTAAATTTCTTGCGGCAATCTTCATGATACCTCCCATCAGCTGAAAGTAGATCATGTGAACATCGTGTGTCACTTAATCTTAGTCTCACTTGTTCTACCCATGCATCACCTCGGTCATTGCATACCTAGATTAAGTAGGATTATTATTTATATGCCTGAAAATGCTATTCACTTACCTTTACTAGATAATCCTTATAAGTAAGCATATTTGGACCACGCTCTGAAGTGGTGCATGCATAGGATTCTCTCCAACGATCAGGATGTTTTTTATCCTTAGTTAACTCACATTTCTCACCACAAAATAAACAGTGCTCTTTCCAGACAAAAGGAGCAGCGGAACGTGTTAATTTGATTTGTTTTTCTATACCATCTTTTCCCTTCCTTAAATATCTCTTTATATGAGTTTTGAATTGTATGTTGATATACAATTTTCATGTGTTTTCAACTTCTTCAGTGCAGGTGGTGACAACTCCAGTAACTTCAAATGCAAGTCATCTTTTCTTTTCCTGCTTTTTGCTTTAACTGTCTCTATCCTTGCTTCACTAATATTCTTCAGTCCCTCCTCATTACCAGAGCAGTTGCAGTGTGGACTACTTTGAAAGATACACGAGTAAGATTCCCAATCCGTAACTCTTGTGAAGCAGCTGAAGTTATGGTCACAATTATTTTGCCAGCTTTAAACCATTTACATTTTTTTAAATGTGATGGTTATGATAGCTATGAATACCATTATTACACATTTTTATTTTAACTGATTGGTGCAAATCCAAAAAAATTATTATTGATTAAGATTGTGAAACAATACCAGATTTATTGTATAGATCGTACATACTTTTGTCAGAAAATACTAATTTTTGTTTATAACTTTAATCTAGTTGACTTATATACAATATAATATATCAAGTAATGATCAGTACCTACCATTTCCAAAATTTAACAATAAATATTTTCGCATATATTTCAAATTGCCCAACAATGCCAAAGTGGCATGAATCTGATTATGACATCATAGGTCCTATAGAACATATTTATGGGAAAAAAAGTTCCGCATACCAAAATTCCAGGTTAACCCCTCTAGCTTCCAGACTATAATAGTAAATAGAGCCCATCTATTCTTGTATATTGTATTCTTAGAGTAGAACATAGAGCAGACAAACTCAAAGCACACATTAAGTTTGTAGTAGCACAAGACTACACCCTCTGGAAGAAGAGAATAATAATGAAGCATATGATAATAATACATAAATAAATAATAATAAATAAATAAAGAAGAGAATAATAATGAAGCATGATAATAATACATAAATAAATAATAATAAATAAAGAAGAGAATAATAATGAAGCATGATAATAATACATAAATAAATAATAATAAATAAATAAATGAATAACAATAGTAGCACTACTACAACTAATAATAACGTGGTAATAATAGTCATAATAATAATAACAATAATAATAATAATAAAATAATAATAAATGATCTTTCATGAGAGAGGGTCACCAATGGCACCTCCGAGATGACAAGAGCCTCATAGCAGCAACATAGCAATAAAAATAGTTTGAAAATTCTTCTGTGACTAGGTATAGACATTAGTTCCATATTTTATGACTAGTGAAATACAAAAATATGGAACTAAAATAGTAAAGATAAAAATAATAAAAATAAAGACAACAGCAATAAACATAACAACATTGCTAGTAATTGTACTAGTATAGTTGTACAGAAATCACAACATGAGAAACCATAACAAGAAGAACAATGAAAACAACATTATCAGCAACAATTACAAAACAGCAAATAACGAAAAGAAGTGGAGAGAGGGAGGGAGGCATGTTTAGCCAACTATTCAATCAATATATATAAATTCTACCTTCACTCCCTTACCAGATATCATTGAAGAATGTTTTTGGAGGTCCATAGTGACATTCAGGTAAAGGGGAGTGGTCTACATTTATTCAAGGGTTGTCAGGGCAATTGGCCATGATGTTACTAAGGTATTGTGGGAGTGGCACACAGTCCCACTTTATGTAAAAAAACAAGGAACCACGAACCCTCAGCTAGGCCCTGCCCGATTATTCTAGTATTAGCATAGTGGGATAATTCTAGAATAATAAAGGTATTTAGGAGAATAATAAAGGGAAAATTAGAATAATCAGTTCATACAGTACTTAATTATAAAGAAAATCAATAGTGCTTTTTTCTCTTTTTATTTTACAAAAAGGACATAAACATTTAGAAATGTGGTTATAAGGTAGATCTTTACTAGTGATGTGCTTGAGCACAAATGGCGAGAGAGCCTTAAACTACACTATTGTCTCCCTGTACCCACTCTTATAGTCTCACTGTACGCATTGCTATTGTCTCACTGTACGCATTCCTATAGTCTCACTGTACCGACTCTTACAGTCTCCCTGTACCGACTCTTATAGTCTCACTGTACCGACTCTTATAATCTCACTGTACCGACTCTTATAATCTCACTGTACCGACTCTTATAGTCTCCCTGTACCCACTCTTATAGTCTCACTGTATGCATTCCTATAGTCTCACTGTGCGCATTCCTATAGTCTCACTGTACCAACAGGCTCACTGTACCAACTATTATAGTCTCACTGTACCCATTCCTATAGTTTCACTGTACCAACTCTTATAGTTTCACTGTACCGACTCTTATAGTCTGCCTGTACCGACTCTTATAGTCTCACTGTACCGACTCTTATAATCTCACTGTACCAACTCTCATAGTCTCACTGTACCAACTCATATAGTCTCACTGAACCCATTCTTATAGTTTTACTGTACCGACTCTTATAGTTTCACTGTACCGACTCTTATAGTCTCACTGTACCGACTCTTATAGTCTACCTGTACCCACTCTTATAGTCTCACTGTACCGACTCTTATAGTTTCCCTATACCAACTCGTATAGTCTCACTGTACCAATTCCTATAGTTTCACTGTACCGACTCTTATAGTCTGCCTGTACCGACTCTTATAGTCTCACTGTACCGACTCGTATAGTCTCACTGTACCCATTCCTATAGTTTCACTGTACCAACTCTTATAGTTTTACTGTACCAACTCTTATAGTCTCATTGTACCAACTCCTATAGTCTCACTTTACCAACTCATATAGTCTCACTGAACCCATTCTTATAGTTTCACTGTACCGACTCTTATAGTCTGCCTGTACTGACTCTTATAGTCTGCCTGTACCGACTCTTATAGTCTCACTGTATCGACTCTTATAGTTTCCCTGTACCCACTTTTATAGTCTCGCTGTACCGACTCTTATAGTCTCCATGTACCAACTCGTATAGTCTCACTGTACCCATTCCTATAGTTTCACCGTACTAACTCTCATAGTTTCACTTTACCCATTCCTATTGTACCGACTCTTATAGTCTCCCTGTACCCACTCTTACAGTCTCCCTGTATCGACTCTTATAGTCTCACTGTACCCACTCTTATAGTCTCACTTTCTGACTCTTATAGCTAGTCTCCCTTTGCCGACTCTTATAATCTCACTGTACCGACTCTTATAGTCTCAATGTACCAACTCTTATAGTCTCCCTGTATCGACTCTTATAGTCTCACTGTACAAAGTCTTATAGTCTCACTGTACCGACTCTTAAAATCTCACTGTACAAAGTCTTATAGTCTCACTGTACCGACTCTTATAATCTCACTGTACAAAGTCTTATAGTCTCACTGTACCAACTCTTATAGTCTCCCTGTACCCACTCTTATAGTTTCCCTGTACCGACTCTTATAGTCTCACTGTACCCATTTCAATAGTCTCACTGTACTCATTCCTATTGTACCGACTCTTATAGTCTCACTGTACAAACTCTAATAGTCTCACTGTACCAATTCTTATAGTCTCCCTTTCAGCACTTGCTCCTGTATTCTTCTATCTCTATTCTTTGTATTCCTATAGTTTCCCTGTACTAATAGAGACTTAATGGAGTTGGTACAGGGAAATCAAGTACAAGTAAATTTTAGTTATATGGAGTCACATTTGGCAACATAACTTATATAAATGAGGTTTACAGTGTCATCTTATTCTCTGGTTGAGCACATTTCAGGTAGTTAAGTACCAGCTGTACGAGCTAGCGAATGTTGACTGTTCAGGTAGACTGAAAAAGTCTGAACGATGGAAAGAAGTTTGATAAACTACCAGCTGGCCTTCAATTTGTAACCTTATTTTCCATATTCTTATTGCTATCTGTTGTAGTTACTGTCAATCAATATATTGCCCCATGTGGTCTGTTTAACTTGCTGTGCACTAGACATTGTCCTTGATTAAAAACCATTGGAACCAGATATACTAATGAAGCCATTATAACTGATTAATGGTGAAGAGTTTCTTTCAGCTGGGGAATAATGTTACCCCTCACCCAGCAAGTTGTATTACCTAGCCAAGTATTCTGTCAAAGTCCCCTTAATAAATTCATTCACAGCTTCAACTGTAATTAGCTACATTGTTATCGTTATTATCTTTTGTTCTTCTCAACAAGTCAACTGTTGCTTAATTTTTATTTAATATTCGTTTATTGAATAGAAATGTGAGAAGCAGGCTGGTCCATCCATAAAGGATAGAAAGGAGGGTCAGAGGAGTTGTGATCACTGTACACCACCAGCAAGGATTCTCACAGCACAAGCTACTGAAGAACTTGAGACTACAAAGAGGATCATGCTAATAACAATCGCAAAATCATCATATTTACTGTGACTAATGCATTGGTTGTTGATGTTACTGTTGTTTTAAAAAAAATTTTTTTCAATAGCTGAATAATAACACCAGATGAACATAACAATGTATAACAAAAGAAAGATACCATGTATAACACCAGTATACACACCTGGTGCACACCACTGTAATACACATAGCACACTCACATCAGTATACCTGAGGAAACATGGTGTATACGTATACTGTGGGTATATCAAATAACTTACCTGTTGCATACCAATGGAGTACGTAGAATATTACTGGAATACTCACACAATACTGCACACTGTATTCAACAGAAATACTTATGGTATAAATAGTAGTGGATTACGGTACCTATACACTGGATATACACCGGTGTATATCTGATGCTGAATTTGGTGTATATCATAAGTATAATATGACAGAAATACAGTTGATATACACCAGAGTACATCAGACCTCTTGCATGGTGTAATTATGTTGAGTGTATATATTGTACAGAGTATAGCTACTTGGACATACAGAGGAACACAACACAATCACAAAATACTTAAAACTTACAAATGTCTGTCTTTCGTGACAGTCATAGCTATACTTTCTTCAAACATTGTCACATCCAGAAAACAATCTTTCCATCAACAAGGTACCCAACCTTACAACTTCCCGCAAAAACTTGCCAGATGCATCCTTCAACCCATGAGTAAAAGAGTTTGGAACCAGTGCTAACATTTGACAAGCCAACATTGTTATAAAGATTGCTTTTTATATCCAGGTAAGTGGTCGTCGTATTTGTATGATATCTAGCACTAGGTTTTTGCACTTTGGTGTTACCTTGGTTACCTTGGCTAAAAGAATAGTTTTCCACTCGTCTAGTCCAATAGCATTAGTATATTATTGACAAGCGAGCAAGACACTCTCAGGGGTAGCACAATTGAAAATCGGGAATATTTGTTTGTTTATATATATGTGTGATGTACATATTATGTCATTTTAAACTTTGACCCTCACATTTTTGTGTTTGCTTCGTAGTCTACCCTTTACCACCACTAAACAGAATCTTTTGTTTTAGTGATCACGTATCAATTCAAGGAAATTAATTATTTATGCCTTCATATTAATTTGTTTTTTAATGCCACCAGACGTAATTAGGTCTTAAAAACTAAGTTATAATACTCAACACTGTGCAGTAATTCTTCAGAACTTCTTGTTTTTTCAAGTCACAAAATGTTATGGCTAATAGTTACTATGGTACTTTCACCAGACATAATTTTTAAAAACTTAGACATTTTATTAGTAGCTGTGAGCGATTGTTGTGAAAAGATACTGGTAATTCAGATAGTCTGAATGACATATATTAGAGACTACAGAAAATATTAGGACTCGGGAAATTGTGATAAGAAAGTGGTCCTGTATTTGTTAGCTAAAGTATACAATGGTCACAATGGCTACGTACTTGGCTATACTTTTAGAAATGAACTGATAGATTCTTTTGAAGTGTTTAGTTTGTGAACTGGCTCGTTCACTCTTTGTGGTCAAGCACATCACTAGTATAATTATATATAATGTATATAATCACATTTTTGAACCAAATCTTGTTTGCACCTCTTACTCTCTGGATATTGCTGCAGCATCCATTCAATGTCAAAAAGTACTGGAACTAGAATAACACAGACAAGAAATTATAATAGTCATTATCATACACTGAGTATGCAAAGTTTTTGTTATATATCTTATTATTTCAGGCTTTCAAGAAGACCCATATCTCCTACAGTACTCATTCTTAAGGTAAAAATTGTGACTTAACTGACATAATGGTAAAAATCGTCACACACATACGCTAGAAAAAAACGCAAACTGTTTCTCACAATAAAACATCGTAACTGCTGTAAACAGTATTTTTTTTTGTGAAATTTACCTAGTTAAGTTTATTTCTAGCTTTGACTTAGACAGTTTCCCAAAGCTTTTCCCTTTTTAAACAGCGGCTTCGCAAAGTCTACTAGCTGCAACTTAATGCGCAAGCTCATAGTTAGCGTTCGAGCTAGCGTTAGCGTGTGGGTATAAAAAGCGGCGAAGTTGAAATAAAGCGTCACTATTTCTGGTCATTGGAAATAGTATTTGGGTTGTTGGTGGAGCTGCGATTTGTGAGCTTCTACGTTACTGAATTACGCTGTTTTTCTGGCAGAGGATCGTTTACGATGCCCCTGTGTTTCTTCTATTGTACCATGGTACTTCTACCAGGCTACGGTCTGGCGGCACCATTGTTTCCTACTATGGAAAACAAACCATCCTGTGCCGAATTATCTGGGTAGTTACTTATGATTTGTGTACTAGTAAAAACTATATTATACCATTGATAATATTTTCTAGTTATCTATCAAAAGACTTATCATTTTTGTTTTTGTTTTTTAGACATTAATTTTGGATGGACGCCAGTGGCGTTTGAACGTAACCATTCAAGTTATTGGCAAGCGTCAATTGAAAACTGGATGAATCGATCTAGCTACTGTAACAGTGCTAGATTTGGAGAAGCCTTGACTAAGTGGTTCAAAGATATTGAAGCATCTAAATTGAGTATTCCATAACATTGTATCGCGGAGTACATATTAAATATTTGGCTACGAGCGAGGCAATCGGGACAATCGGTCCAGATTTTGCTTGTGTTTTTTTTTGGCATAAGCGTCTATTTATGTCCGTAAGCATCTTTAAAAAGAAAAGGTTGGGAACATGGATTCTAGCGCGCGCTACACATGTTTACATAGTTGCAAGCGGGAGAAATCCAGTAATGTTTAACGTCTCTGGTAAATTAAATGGAGCCTTTAATCTCTTCCCAACCTCAATGGCTGTTGCTGACTTTATCACATAAAAGTTGTACTTGAATGTCCAACCACAAAATATCCTAAAGATATCTCAAAATAACAATTTTAGAAGATGCTAAGGTCTATTTTTCAGCCATAAACGTTTTGACTGCTTTTCTTCATCAGTCATTTTCTGGACCGAGATAAAACATTATTCATTGTTGGGGGGGGTGGGGGGGGGGGGGAAGTTACTCAGTATAATAAATGTATTCTGGCGTATTTGTTTGCTTAAAGTTTGGGGACAAGCACACAGCACTAGTATTACATACAACAGCAACTTTATGATCATAGAAATTGTTGTTTATTTACTGTGTGAATTCAGACTCTCTTGTTCTTCAAATTTATCATCCTACAAGGGAAAGCTCTGGTTACTATGGCAGCACCAGAGTTCCTATCAAAATGGTGCTCCAATGTAAGTTTTCCTTTCTATACTAATATAATACTTACTCTTATTACTCTGTCACCAGTATGCCCCTTGTGAAATCCTGATGCATTTCTTGGCATTCTTGGTGATACTGATATGTAACCGCCTAAACTGGAAATGGAAGCACACAACTGAAGCAAGTGTGACTATTTCACTTGCGGAATACTGCAAATTGATATCAAAAATTCAACTCCTGGAAAGGGAACGAGAAAGAGCTGTGATGGACAAATATAGTGCCTCAGAAAAGAAAATGTTAACTGACAGGACAATTGCTGATGTAAGTTTGTCTAATAGAAGTTTAATATCTAATGATACTGTATCAAATTTAGGTCTTAAAAGATTTAAAGAATTTGAAAGAAATGGCCAAAATCCTTTTTAAAGAGCAAACTGCTTTCAATGAAATTATCAAGCAAAAGGACTCTACTATTAATGGACTGATGAAGGATATGAATTTAATTCAGAAGTGGTTGACAGGTTTTTGTGATGGTAAAATGTTGGATCTGCAAACAATTTGTAATGATTGTACTAACATCTGTATAAGAAACTCAATAGGATCTGTACCTAAAGAAGCAAATGGTAGTTCTGTTTATACGACTAATAGCAATTATTATAACCAATATAAATTCTTAGACCATAGCAATGTGTTACATAAGAATATGAAAGACATGGAAGTGCAATTACAAGAGAGCAAGGACTACTGCAAAAAAGCAGACCGTAGATTGGAAAGAGTTGTAGAATATTATGCTAAAAAGGAACAAAATAAGAAAGACAAGGAGCAATATTTGGAAAATTATAACAGAGAATTGAATGACGAAGTCAATGCTTTTCGTAACCAAGTGACTGAATTGGACTTAAAATATGTGACCAGACTGAATGAGAGTGTGAAGACATCCAGTGAAACTATCGTGAGTTAAAACATCAGCATCTATATTTATTCTATAGTTGTATAACTTGGCTATAAAGCATTGATACAAACTGTGAATGTATTAATTGGTATATTTCTCTTATAGATTAGCCTGCATAAAATGGAAAAAGTATTGTGGCAAAAATCTCATGAAATAGCCCAGTGTCATAAGAGGTATGTAGCTACTACTTTCCTTTGAAAGCAATATTACTAGCTTTTTTTCTTAATATAGAATTGCTGAACTGGAGACGCCTCAAACGGAGGTATTGTCTCAGACATCATACATGGGAAAATCAGTACAAGGTAATTAGTACAAAAATATGCATACATATTACATATTGCATGAGTCAGTATACAATATGGGGAGATATTTCACGAGCATGTGTAAGCATTTTCACCGAGATGAATGTGAAATATCACCCCCATATTGTACGATGAGTTATAAATAATTTCTTATTTATTTTATTATATATTGGGTATTTTCATTGAGTATTCTACAATGTTAGCGTTCAATATTTTACCATGATGAATGTTGCATAAATCGAATGATGCAAGATGTTCATGCCTAGTTCAATTTTTATAGAAGTATGGAAGAGATAACTCCCAAGATTTAGGGTTTTAGAAACTAATTATATATATTTTTCAATGATTCAGTCATTCTCAGCTGAAATAATTATAATAATATCAAATTATCTCATTCTTACAGCCTATAATAGTGTTAATTAAAACTTAACCACACATTTCGACTTCTTGCATCACCCCATTAAATGGGAAGAGATAAGAGTTTTAGACAGAGCCAGTAAGAATCGTGAGTTAAAGATCAAGGAAGCTCTACACTTACAGATGACACCTGACAACAACAAGTTTAACAGAGACCTGGGTTTAGAGCTTACAGGATGCTGGCTGTCCATGCTGCATGTATATCACCCTCCAGGATTGCTGTTCAAAATGTGCTGTTATATCATCACAGAGTGTTCGATCACAGTTGCCCCGTGAAGAGGACTTCGGCAAGAAGTCAAAACATCGGGTTAAGTTTTAATTAACAATATTATTTGTTGTAAGAATGAGAAAAATTGCTATTATTAATATTATATATATATATTATAATAAATGATCAGTTAATTTTAATGTTTCAGGCATGTTTCCTATGATGACAATTGGTGAGGTCACAGTTCTGTCAGACATTCAAGAAGTCAGAATAACAATGGACACTGATTCT